>OLHE01000586.1_pt1 | contig 28597 bp, 27 predicted proteins | sample 1605821 | NCBI WGS metagenome assembly OLHE01 (sample SAMN03283250) | human gut metagenome | biome: human-associated habitat; material: feces | host: Homo sapiens | place: USA | collected 2013
CCTACGATTTTATCATCAATCTGAGAGGTTTACACAGAATAATTTACACTACCTTATCTCTTCTTCCTCGGCACCACATGCACTGCGCCGCCTTCGAGTTCCTCGAGTGCTTCCCCGATTCCTTCATTATAAGTCGGATGCGCCCGCATTCCCTTAAGCATCTGTTCTACAGTCAGCCCATTTGTAATTGCAGTCACAAATTCTCCGATCATATCCGTTGCTCTGGCACACATCATCTGAGCTCCCAGGATCTTGCCGGTTGCTTCGTCTGCTACGACTTTGATGAAGCCCCGTTCTTCCTGCGTAATGATAGATTTTCCATTTGCACTCATGATGAACTTGCCGCATTTTACAGCAATTCCATTTTCTTTTGCCTGATCTTCTGTCATTCCTGCAGATGCGATCTCCGGATCTGTATAGACACATCCCGGAACAATACTCAGATCTATGGATGGTTCTTTTCCGGCAAGTTTTTCTGCTACCACGATTCCCTGGGCACTTGCCGCATGTGCAAGCTGTACACCAAAGATTAGATCACCGATTGCATAGACACCCGGGATGCTGGATTCAAAGTTCGCATTCACCAGCACACGGCCACGCTCCATATCTGGTTTTACATTTTCCTCAAACAGACCATCCGTATTCGGGCAACGTCCTACTGCACACAAAACGTAATCTGCCGTTACTTCCTGTTCCTGATCCTTCTCTATATAGTGACAGGTACAGGTTCCGTCTTCTGTTGTTACCCCCTGTACTGCAGCCGAAGTATGAATATCAATACCTCTCTTTTTCAAGATCATCTTCAGATTCTGACTGATCTCTTTATCCATATTCGGTACTAACTTTGGCATTGCTTCCAGGATTGTAATCTTGCATCCAAGGTTCGCGTATACTGTGGCAAATTCCACACTAATAACACCGCCTCCGATAATGATCAGACTCTTCGGAGCTTCTTTCATCGCAAAGAGTGCATCACTGGTCAGGACTCTTTCATTATCCATTCCAGGAATTGGAAGTATTAATGGTTTAGAACCGCTGGCAAGGATAATATTTTCCCCTTCTATCACAATATCTTCCTCTTTCTTCCGGATCCGCACTTTCTTTTCTTCCAGAAGCGTACCTTTTCCATCGTATACGTCTACGCCATTTGCTTTCAGAAGCTGCTCGACTCCCTGCACCAGTTTGTCCGTTGTCTCTTCTTTATAAGCAACAATTTTTCCGTAATCATATGTTACATTCGAAGCTGATATTCCGAATCGTTCTGCATCTTGCATTTTTCTGTATAACGAAGACGCATGGATCATTGCTTTTGCCGGGATACATCCACGGTTCAGACAGGTTCCACCGGCTCTTCGTTCTTCTATAATTGCCGTCTTAAGCCCGAGCTTTGCAGCTTTGATCGCAGCCACATATCCCCCCGGTCCGGCACCGATTACCACAACATCATATTTTCCGCTCATTTCATTTTCCTCCTGTAAAATCTGTAATCTTTACAAGGTTTTCTTATCATTTCTATAAATCTGTTTCCTGAATCCAGGCAATCACATCATTCATCATATTTTCGACATTCCCATCTTTCGACCAGAATAATCCGAGCTGCACACACATGGTTTCTTTTCGGTATTTGATTCCTTTCAAGAACTTTGGAATTGCCTCCGCCAGTTCAATGTTCAGCGCATCGGAATAAACTTCCACATCCTTGATCTTTCCTGATTCTACCTGGAACTGCATAGTAATCCCGCCCCATGCAAATCTGTGACTCAGCTCGTACTGGAAGTCCAGTTTTCTTCCGTACAGCCATTTCCAGGATGAAAAATGTTCAGTCTTTTCTTCAATCTCATCTCTGTCCAGATCTTTCATCTTCTTTTCTTCCGCTTTCAGGTTATAAACCTCTTCGAAAGATTCGCGAAGCGCTTTCTTTAACTCTTCCAGTGTCAGTTCCGGGACATATTCTCTCAGATTTGTCACTCTGGATTTCACAGAATCCACACCTTTGGATTTCAACTTATCTTTGGATACGGTCAGATATCGGGACAGTGTTTCCTTGTTTACATCTACCATAATGGTTCCGTGATGATAGCAGTGTTTTTCCTGCTCATAAAATGCATTGCCGGAGAATTTCTTTCCATCGATCAAGATGTCGTTTCTTCCGGATTTTTCTGCTTTCAATCCCAACCGTCCCATTGCATTGATGATTACCTGTAACTGCTTTTCCAGACTGTATTCATCTTTATTTACCAAAAATGTAAAGTTCAGATTTCCCAAATCGTGATAGACTGCTCCGCCTCCGGAAAGTCTTCTTGCAAGATGACCGTTCTCTTCTTCTAATTTTGTAACTTTACATTCTTTCCATGCGTTCTGGTTACGCCCGATTACAACAGTATTCTGATTCTGCCAGAGATACAAAATACACTCTTTATCCTCACAGTGGAGGAGTAAATACTCCTCCACTGCAAGATTCTTATATGGGTTCACCTGATCGCTTTCTATATATGTAAGCTTTGTGACCATAGCTGTTCCTCTCTTCACTTTTCCTTAAAACTCATACCTCAGATGTGGATGCCTTGCCGCATTGACCTCATCCAGTCTTGTAACCGGAGTTGTCACAGGTGCCTGATGTAACTTTTCAGGATCTGTCTCTGCCAGTTCATATAATTTGCGGAATACTGCGATTGCATCGTCCAGTGTTTCTTTCGATTCTGTCTCTGTCGGTTCAACCATCAGTGCTTCATCCACGATCAGCGGGAAGTACATTGTAGGTGGATGAATACCGTCGTCCAAGAGACCTTTCGCAATATCCATTGCTGAAATACCTGTATTCTTTTTCAGATCTGCAAGGCTCATAACAAATTCATGCATGCATATCTCATCATATGCCATCGGATACAGATCTTTTAACTTATTCATCATATAGTTGGCATTCAGTACTGCATTCTGACTTGCCTCCGGAATACCTTCTCTTCCGAGTGTTTTGATATAAGTCAGTGCTTTTACCACTACAAGGAAGTTACCGTAGAAGCTCTTCATCTCACCGATACTGTTTTCCGGTTTCTCCAGATGTAATGTTTCTTCCCCTTCCACCAGATATGATGGCAGGAAATCAGACAACATTTCCTTACATCCAACCGGGCCGCTTCCCGGACCACCACCGCCGTGTGGCGTGGAGAATGTCTTATGAAGATTCAGATGAATCACATCAAATCCCATATCTCCTGGGCGTACCGTACCCATAACTGCATTTAAGTTCGCCCCGTCATAATAGCAAAGACCGCCGCATTCATGAATGATATTCGTAATTTCCAGAATATTCTTATCAAAGAGACCAACTGTGTTCGGATTGGTAAGCATCAATCCTGCCACATCATCTCCTGCTGCCTCTCTTAATTTTTCAATATCTACACCTCCATCCGGTGCGGACGGAATACTTACAACTTTATATCCGGCCATTGCCGCACTTGCCGGATTCGTTCCATGTGCAGAATCCGGTACCAGGATCTTCGTTCTCTTCTCATCATTTCTGCTCTCATGATAAGCCTTGATCAGAAGCAGTCCGGTGAACTCCCCGTGAGCTCCGGCTGCCGGCTGCAATGTCATGCGATCCATTCCCGTAATCTCACACAGGGAATTTTCAATCTCTCCAATGACTTCCAGACATCCCTGTACGGTATGCTCCGGCTGTAGCGGGTGGATTTCTGTAAATCCAGGCAGTGAAGCCATATCTTCATTGATCTTCGGATTATACTTCATCGTACATGATCCAAGTGGATAGAACCCGTCATTCACTCCATGTGATTTCTTAGCAAGTTCTGTATAATGTCTGCTCAGTTCTCCTTCTGAAAGTTCAGGAAGATGAAGCGGCAACTCTCTTTTATCTTTTTCCTCAGGTAAATAAATCTCTACATCCGATGCCGGTAACAGATCACATCCTCTTCCCGGTCTGCTTTTTTCAAATACTAACATGCCGGCACCTCCTTTAAGATCCGGATCACCTGATCCATCTCTTCTTTTGTATTAACTTCCGTACAGCACCACAGAATATGATGCTCATCCAGTGGATATCCGCCAAGGATTCCCTTGTCTTCAAGTGCCTTTAATATCTGTTCTGCCGGTATTGCAGATTCTGTCACAAATTCATGGAAGAATTCTGCCTTGTTACAGATCTTATATCCTATTTTTTGCAGCTCTTCCGCAAGGTAATGTGCCTTAGAAGTACAAAGTACCGCAGCCTGTCTGACACCTTCATTTCCCATTGTTGCAAGATATACTCCGACTGCCAGTGCACAAAGTGCCTGGTTCGAACAGATATTGCTGGAAGCTTTTTCTCTCCGGATATGCTGTTCTCTTGCCTGAAGTGTCAATACATAACCAGTCTTTCCGTTATGATCGACCGTCTCACCAACAATTCTTCCAGGGAGCTTTCTCATCATTGCTTCCTTACTTGCCATAAATCCAAGATAAGGTCCGCCGAATCCGAGAGAAAGTCCGAGCGGCTGTCCTTCTCCGACTGCCACGTCTGCCCCGTATTCTGCTGGAGTCTTGATTACTCCCAGAGAAATCGGATTCACTCCCATCACATATTTGGCTCCTGCCTCATGTGCGATCTTACCGATCTCTTCTGCATCTTCCAGATTACCGTAATAATTCGGATGCTGGATATATACACATGCAGTCTGTGCATCAATGTGTTCCTTTAAATATTCTTTATCCGTCAGTCCGTCTTTTTCCGGAATAACTTCCAGTTCCATTCCGTTTCCAAAGCAGTATGTCTCTACCACTTCCAGTACATATGGCGGAACAGTTCCTGATATCAATGCTTTATGTCGCTTTCTTTCCTGACACATTGCAACACCTTCTGCAGCTGCAGTTGCACCGTCATATACAGATGCATTGGATACATCCATTCCGGTCAGATCGCAGATCATCGTCTGATATTCGAAGATTGACTGTAAGATTCCCTGACTGATCTCTGCCTGATATGGCGTATATGCTGTCAGCAGATTTTCTTTGGATGTCACATTTTTTACCATGGCAGGGATAAAATGTCTGTAAGCTCCGGCTCCGCGGAAGATTGTCCGGAACACCTGGTTCTTTTCTGCAATCTGCTCCATCTCACGCCGCACTTCAAACTCTGACTTTCCATTCGGAATATTCAGTTCCCCTTTTAATTTTACTTCTTCCGGAATATGTGCGAATAAGTCCTCGATGGACGAATAGCCTATTTCCTGAAGCATTTTTTTCCGTTCTTCTAACGTATTCGGTACATAGCTTCCCATCGCTTTTTCACCGCCTCTTTCAATGACTTTGTGTTTATTCCTGCTCGCTTTCTACAAATGCTTTGTATTCTTCTGCAGTTAAAAGTTCTTCTGTTGCTGATACATCTTTTACTTTGATAAACCATGCTTCATAAGCATCGTCATTGATCAGTTCCGGTGAATCTAAGAGTTCTTCGTTAATCTCCGTTACTTCTCCCGTTACCGGTGAATAGACATCGGATACTGCTTTTACAGATTCTACGTCTCCGAATACTTCTCCTGCTTCTACGGTATCTCCTACTTCCGGAAGATTGACGAACACCAGATCACCAAGTTCTGACTGTGCGTAATCTGTCAGTCCTACAACTGCTGTATCTCCGTCTAATGCTACCCATTCATGTGATTTTGAATATTTTAATTCTTCTTTTAAAATCATGATATTGTTCTCCTTTATATCTTCTTATTATATCTTTTTATTTTTCTCTTTTATAAAACGGAAGTGCAACCACCTCTGCAGCCACTCTTCTTCCACGCACATCTGCTTCTACTGCATCCCCAATTTCTACAGAATCCGCATCAACAAGCGCCATTGCGATCGGATAACCAAGGTATGGGCAATGCGTTCCGCTCGTTGTGTGACCAATCTTTCTGTCTCCTGCATATACATCCTGATGTTCACGGATAATTCCTCTTCCTGTTACCTTAAGACCGATTCGTTTGATGGGCGGAGTCCCCTTCTCCTCTAAAGCTGATTTCCCAATAAAATCATTTTTCGCCATCTTCACTGCGAACTTCAGTCCAGTCTCAAGCGGAGTGATATCATCGTTCATCTCATGTCCATATAATGGCATTGCAGCCTCCATACGGAGCGTGTCTCTTGCGCCAAGTCCACAAGGAACGAGTCCTTCTTCCTTTCCTGCCTCTAACAATGTGTCCCACATTTCTTCTGCTTTCTCACTTGCCAGATACAGTTCTACACCATCTTCACCTGTGTACCCTGTCTTGGAAACGATACATGGAATTCCGGCAACTTCAGCATCAAATACTGCGTGATAATATTTCTCCGGAATATTCTCTTCAGAAGTCAGCTTCTTAAGGATCTCCATTGCTTTCGGTCCCTGCAGAGCAAGCTGTGCATACTCGGATGATACATCTTTGAATGTTACCTCGCCAAACTGATGGCGTAACATCCACTGATAATCTTTGTCTTTATTTGCTGCGTTTACAACAATAAAATAGTGTTCATCCGATTTCTTATATACGATCAGATCATCCACTGTCCCGCCGTGTTCATTACACATCGGGCTGTATCTTGCCTGTCCGTCTACCATATTGGTAAAATCATTCGTCAGGATCTGGTTCAGATTCGCCAGAGCATCTTTCCCTTCACACAGTACTTCTCCCATATGTGAGACATCAAAAAGTCCTGCCTGTGTACGTACTGCCATATGTTCTTTGATCACACCTGTTTCATACTGTACCGGAAGAAGATATCCCCCAAATTCTACAATCTTTCCACCGGCTTTTACATGCGCATCATAAAGTGGAGTCTTTAATTCCATTGCTAATACCTCCTAGTTGTAAAGTGGATACTTGCCACAGATTTCATTTACTGCTTCACGGATCTCATCTGCTTTTGTATCAAAATCTGTAACCGTCATCTTGATGAGTTTTGCGATGGTCTTCATATCTTCTTCTTTCAGACCTCTCGTTGTCACTGCCGGTGTTCCGATACGGATTCCACTTGTTACGAACGGACTTGCCGGATCATTCGGCACGGCATTTTTATTCACTGTGATATAGACTTCATCCAGTCTGTTCTGCAGTTCTTTTCCTGTGATATTCATATTCTGCAGATCCACTAACATCAGATGATTGTCTGTTCCGCCACTTACCAGATTGAAACCTTCGTCAAGCATTGCCTGTGCAAGTGCTTTCGCATTTTTGATCACCTGCTGCTGATATTCTTTGAATTCCGGTTTCAAAGCTTCTCCGAAACAGATGGCCTTTGCAGCAATAATATGCATCAGCGGTCCTCCCTGTGTTCCAGGGAAAATGGCTTTGTTGATCGCTTTTGCGTATTTCTCTTTACACATGATCATACCGCCTCTCGGACCTCTGAGTGTCTTATGCGTGGTCGTGGTTACAACATCTGCATATGGGACCGGGCTCTGGTGCAGTCCCGCTGCCACAAGTCCTGCAATGTGTGCCATATCTACAAACAGATATGCCCCGACCTCCTTTGCGATATCTTCAAAGATATCAAACCGGATCTCTCTTGGATATGCAGATGCGCCTGCAACGATCATCTTTGGTTTGCATTCCTGTGCGGTCTTACGGATCTCATCATAATCCAGATATCCGTCGTCGTTCACATTGTATGGTACGAAATGATATAAGATTCCGGATAAATTCACCGGTGAACCATGTGTCAGATGTCCGCCGTGTGCAAGATTTAATCCCATAACCGTGTCCCCTGGTTCCAAAAGTGCCTGATACACTGCAGTATTGGCATTGGCTCCTGAATGTGGCTGTACACATGCATGTTCACATCCGAACAATTCTTTTGCTCTTTCGATTGCCAGATTCTCCAGAATGTCCACATCTTCACATCCGCCATAATATCTCTTTCCCGGATAACCTTCCGCATATTTATTGGTCGGTACAGTTCCCATTGCCAGCATAACTGCCGGACTTACGATATTTTCGGATGCGATCAGTTCCAGATTTCTTCTCTGTCTGCCTAGCTCTAATGAAAGCGCTTCCCCAACTTCTTTGTCACATTCTGTGATGTAATTTGTTACATCTTCGATTCTGTTCATTTTTGTTTTACCTCCTTCGGAATCTGCCTGCTTTTCATGCTCATTCCCCATTTTAAGCATTAAAAAAGCAGGCAAAAAATACTTTCTTCTCAAAAGTGTTTTTTGTCTGCCTCTGTCCTTTTACCTGAAAGATTACTTCTTCGGTACAATTCTAATTGTTCTCCAGAGCGTCGTCCGAATTCGTTCCTTTTACCTGAGAGTTTCTGCATGCCCCTTCGGCTCCTATGCTGCAAATCGTTTTATATATTTTGCACATAGGTATCTCACAAATTCATCTATCAACCATGCATTTAGCATAACAGTTTCTTCGCATTAAGTCAACATTTTGTGCAAAAGTTAAATATTTATCAGTAAATATATTTCTTAAAGCAGCGAATGTATCGCCCCATCACGCCCTTGATTCGGTGTGATCACATACGGAATATTTTTCGAATCCATCATATTGTGGCTTCCAAGGAATCCTCCCGGTTCATACGGAAACATGGCTGTGTCATACATATTTCCAAGTCCGGACACGATTTTTACCTGGACGATCTTACATATTCCCGGCTTTGCCACATCGGAAAATTCTTCTCTTGTATATGCCATATCAGAAAGATCTTTCATCACTTTCCGAATGTCCTGTACGATCCAGTCTGCCGCCCGGTGCGCTGCCATAATTCCTTCTGCCGTCCGTCCTTCTCCTTCTTCAAACAACACATCTATATGAAGAATATAATCCGATGACGCTGGGGTCCCGGCTCGGTCTAATACCACCTGGTCATTCAGGATACCTTCGGAAGAACCAATATTAGAAGGTTGAAATCCACTCTGATTTTCAACACCTGTAAGCATGACCGTTACACCAGACAAAAGATGTGTAACGCCTTCTCCAAGTTCTCCTCTTACTTTACATGCAATTGGAGAATAATCCAGATTCGAATTCACAAACATTCCCCTCTCGCCCGGCTTCAATATCTCCACCCGAATATCTTTAATCCTTGGTTCTTGCATGCAAAGCGATTCTTCCATTCCTTTACGGATCGTCAGAACCCCTCTCTCGATCTTTGTCACATCTCCAAACTTTACTTCATTTATCCGGAATGTTTTCCTTATCAATCGCCTTAAGACCTGCGTCTGTTCCTGTACACTGTTCTTCTCTGGGTTGGAATTACCCGAAGGCATATATTTTCCTATTTTCCTGAGTTTATTTTTCAGCAGTGCAACTGCCTTCATCGCATCATATTCCGTCAGGTTATTATCTCCTACTACACAGGACTCATACCCTGATGCATTCTTATTAAAATCAATCACACAGTCTACATAATTATTTGTACACACAAGTCTCCCCTGCTGCCCGATATAACTGAGTCCCACGCTTGGAATTCCACGGATTCCTAATTGTTCGATTACATTTACAAAGTCTACATGATGATTTCCCCATCCGTCGATTGCCACGATTGCTCCGTCGGCACGCATGATCTGTGCCAGATCACCTACACGTTTCGCTGTATAGATCTTGTCATCACATACTTCTGACACCCCATCTACGATGATCCCCGTATACTCCAAATCTTCTGCTTTGGCAAGCTCTGCCGTCACCGGACATCTGTAATGGTGCAGTGTTGTCATCTTAATACTTGGACCTAATCCCATAAATATGCCTCCTTTCAAGTACTGTTTCTTTCAGAAAAGCTTTTTTCTGGACACTTTTTTGTATTACAACAAAGAGGCCATCTTTGTCTGACAGCCTCTTTGTTTAGTTTCTTCTGTATTCTATTATACGTTATGACGATATTCGTATGGCAGAATCTTTGTCTGGTTAAAGCTCGGGCAATCACGAACCCACTCTAAGGATTCTTTTAAGATTGCGATCTGCATTGGAATATTGTTTGGCTCACCGGCATTAGAACCGATCGGTACATGAGGTGCTGTAATTCTAGGTGCACCCTGCTGTCTTGCAATTGGAGGAAGTGCAGCGATCACGCAGCAGCTCATTCCTGCTTCTTCACAGCATCTTGTAACGATTGTAGCAGAACGGTGGCAGGTTCCACATCCACCTGTGCAAAGGACGATGTCAACACCCTGCTCTTTTAATTTACGTGCAATCTCAGGTCCCGTCTCGCCTCTGAATTTTTCAACGTTTCCGCCGCCGCCCATGAATGTATAAGTCTCAGCCGGCAGTGACCCAATGAATCCTTCGTTAACCAGTTCATGCAGGCGGTCGATTGGGAACATTGCATTGACGTCTTTATTGATATCAGAGTTATCGAATCCACCATGTGTAACCATCAACTGATCAGATGGTGTGTCAAATGGAATCGTACGATAAGAGAAGTCTCCGGATGTATTGAATGGAGTCTGGTCTTTCTTATGGATTCCACCTGCTGTGATAAACGCAACTTTACACTCACTTAATGGTTTCTTTAATTCTGTAAATACCGGCTTTGGTGTAACCGGTACGAAGATTTCTGACTGCATACCTTCTTTTACTGTTAATTTCATTGTCTTACCTCCTTAGATTGATTCTATCGGAATATCTTTTTTTCCTGTTATTTTCATACAGCTAAGATAGAATTCTACGTCCTGTCCTACCTGCATCTCGACCGGTGTAAATACCCATCTTCTTGGAACGTTGATCGTTCCTCGCTCGTTCATGATGGCTACACTGACCGCTGTATCATTGACTTCTATAAGCTTGCCTCCCAGCAGACAAGGCTGCGGATCATGATCCGTTGTCATATCGGAATCATCGTAATCATACGGATCTTCTACGATCTGGATATAGCTGAAGTAAAATTCAAGATCATGACCTGGTTCAATCGGGGTATCACCGATGATCATGCTTTCCGGAACAATAAATACTCCTAACCTTCCATGTAAATGGATCTTTACCATCCCGTCCGTCACTTTTTTTACAAGACCGCCCATTTTCACCGGGTTGATTATATAATCCATTAGTGAAGTGTTCCGCTTTCTACAAGTTTTGTCTCTGGCAGACCTAATAATTTGTTATTATTATTGATAACATCGTTGTTCCATTTCTTCTCAGCTGGTTTGATCGGAACACCTGCCATCTTATTCTTCAGCATCTGGATCGCACGTGCTGCAACTTCTGGTGTAACACAAGAAGTACCTGCGATATCATTTTCGAATCCACCTTTATCCATGTTCTCTTCTACCATGGCATCTGCATATTCGTTACCAACAACGAGCTGTCCCTGGTATGCGCAGAAGGAAACTCCAACTACAGGAATGCCTCTCTTACCTGCCTGACCGATGTGCTGGATAAAGTCGATGTGGTTGTTACCAAATCCTTCTGTTGTGATGATTACACCATCAAGGTTCATGCTTTCCATTAATGATCCGAGTCTTTCCGATACCCAGAGTTTTTCATCGTTAACCTGTGGAGATCCTACACAGATAACACCGATCAGATCAAGTTCATCATCTGCTGCAAGTCCTTCTACCAGAGGTTCTCTGATGTAGTGACGTGTCATCTCTTTTGTTGCAGGTCCGATACATGTCAGTGCATGGATAGATCCATCTCTTACCTGGTTTGGTGTCAACAGGATCGGTACGTTTCCACAGTCAACATTCTTCTGTCCACCCTTGATTCCGCAAGGCTCTTCTGGGCAAAGTACGTTGTCATGCATAGCTCCCTGTCCCATGATCTCTTTTACAAGTGCAACTCTTGGATTACCAACTCTTCTTACATCTTCGCAAAGCTCTTCACGTACAACTTCACCTTCGTATTTTTTCAGCTCATTACGAACTGCCTGAACAATGTAGTCCTGGCATTTGTGTGCTGCAAACGGGCCAGGTCTTGTCATTCCTGATAATCTCTGGATGACTGCGTGACAGCGGATGATGATATCATTCTCATCCGCGCATCCAGGATGACCAAAATACATCTTTTCATCAAGGTATCCTTCAGAAGATCCAAATTCATGTACCTGAACACCATCTTCATCTACACCTGTCAGCATGAATACAACACCATCTGCTACTTTTGTGATACCTTCTCCAAGTTCACCTTCTACCTTTGTAGCAATCGGGCATACATCCATGATTGTCTCTGTATAGATATGTCTCTCATCTGGATGGATAACTTCCAGTTCCAGGCTCTTGCAAAGTCCATCTTCTTTAACTGCGTCTTTTACGATATCTTTATTGATTGTGATCACGCCGTCTTTGATAGATGTCTCATCTCCGAGTTTTACATCTGTGATCTTGATGTGTTTCTTTACAAGACTTCTGATTACTGTCTTTTCTCCAGTCTTTTCTTCTTCTGCAGGAGCCGGTGCCGGTGCTGCCGGTGCTCCACCTGCGAATACTGGTACATCCAGTTTCAAACCATCAAATTTTTCTGCTTTTCCGATCTCAATATGAATCATTCCATTACCTCCTGTAATTGGCTGTACAACCGGTGCCGGTGCTGCTTCTTCTTTGACAACAGGCTCCTCTTTCTTCTCTTCTTCTACTTCATTCACTTTGTCGAGTACATCCTTTGTGATCGGTGTGAGTGCCTCTACATCCTGAAGTAATGTGCAGCCGATTACCTGTTCAATCCGAAGTCCGTCCGGGCTGAGTGTTAATAGTCCGGCTTCTTCCATATCATCGAAGAGTCCCGGATCCTCGAGATCTGCTGCGCTGATCACAAGACCCTTCTCTCTTCTGCAGCAGAAGATTGCCGGGTCTTTTAAATGTTTCTGCAATGTTTCCTGTGTAATAGACATTTTGATTCCTCCTTTTATTCGTCCTTTTTAAATTTTCTTATCAGCTTATGATTAACCGCTCTCAATGCACCATCTGTACAATGATAAACTGGTAATTTCAGCTGTGGAGCACATGACATTACCGTGTTACTGCAATCGGTACAGTTACTGATCAGAACCGCCTGGGCTCCGTCCTTTTTAAGCTGCATCACTTTCTGCACCTGTCCAGGACATCGTCCCGGATTCTCACATTTACGGCTGTTCTTTACTTCTTTTGCCTGTTTACAGTATTCCACTCCTACTACCTCGGAGCCCATACTCTTCGCCTGTTCTTCAAGCCGTTCTTTATTGGCTCCGCAGGCACAGACAAGAAGTCCTATTTTTTCCGGTCCCGGAAGGAATTCTTCCGCCGCTATGATACCTCCTGTCGTCTTGACAACCGGAGATTCCAGTGTCGTTCTCTTTCCGGTAAATGGTCCGCCCATGATGAGTTCACCATATTCTTTTCCAAGACCTCCGGCTTTTTCTATCACGTCTGCGACCTTCATGCCGATCGGAATATCAAAGAAGATATGCACGGATGCATCTTCTTTCAACTTGCCGGCTACGGTCATATCTTTGTCAATGAGTGGTTTCTTCTCTTCTACAGCTTCCCGTATACGAAGAACCGTCTCTGCATTGATCACGATCGCATTTGCAGCCATCGGGAGCTGTTCCGGCTCTAATAAGATTCCAAGGGTTTCACGCACGATCGCACGTTCTTCTCCCATCGGATAGATATTTTCCAGTGTAGATATCTCGATATTATCTTCTGTGATCGCTTCTTTTAATTTTGCGATTGCTTCTTTATGGACCTCTTTGATCGCAATGATTCCTCTTTTTGCATTTACCAGATCCATCACGATCTGAAGTCCTTTGATCAAGTTCTCCGGTTCCTGTTCGATTCTGGCAATGTTGTGAGACAAGATCGGTTCACATTCTGCTGCATTAACGATTACAACACCGTCCCCGTCAAATCTTGTGTTCAGTTTCACGGATGTCGGGAAACCGGCACCTCCTAATCCAACGATTCCTGCTTCTTCGATCAGCTCTTTTGGAGAATTTCCTGTCAGTTTCTGATAGGTTTTAAAATCTGTTTCAGATTCCTCTATCGTAATATTACAGTCATCCACCGCTATTACCTTTCCATCCACACTGGAGAAGATGTTACTTCCCAGAGCATCTTTTGGCTTCTCTGCGATCATCTGACCTCTTTTTATGTTATCTCCTTCACAAATAACCGGGCTGGCTGGTGCACCAACATGCTGTTTAAGTGCAAAAACAAATTCCATCGTCGGCACCTCCTTTCTGAATAATTTTCATGTTTTTGTGTTTTCTTCACACAATTATTTGTTTATGCTTGAATTATATGCTATAATCTTGGAAGAAGGAACTGACATTGTTTAATATATAACATGCCAAACTTTCATAACTGAGAAAAGCCCTAAGAAATCAAGCCTCAACATCGAGGCTTGTGATTTTTTCAGGGCAAAATATTGAGAAATTTTTATCATCTTTTTAAGAAAGGAGGGCTTTATGGATATCAGTAAACTTGCACTGCTCTGTGATGTTGCGGACACAAAAAATCTGACACTCAGTGCCGAGCGAATGGGATATACCCAGTCTGGTGTCAGCCATGCCATCAGCAAGCTGGAAGCAGAAATGGGGATTCCGATTATCAAACGCACCAAGCATGGTGTGGAGCTAACTTCCGAGGGGACACTTCTCATGCCATATATACGCCTGGTCGTTACACATTCCCAACGACTTGATGATGTGATTGATTCGATTCTTGGTCTTCAGCGCGGTTCAATCTGCATCGGAACTTATTGCAGCATTGCTTCTCAGTGGCTTCCCGCAATTATCCAGTGCTATCAGCAGCTTTATCCTAATATTGCGATCCGTATCCGCGAAGGCGGTATCCGTGATGTTGAACGCTGGTTGTATGAAGGGAGTATTGATTTTGGATTTTTAAGTTGGAAAAAAAATCAGAATTTTAAATTTCTTTCACTTGCAAGAGATCCTCTATATGCAATTCTTCCAAAAGATTATCCACTTCCAGAAGATCATCAGAAACAATTTCCTATCCAGGCATTCGCAGATTATCCTTTTATCGCATCTGAGAATGGTGTGGATCACGATGTCAATGCCGCACTGGAACAATCCAAGGTAATACCAATGACCAGTTTTACCTGTCACGATGATCATACGATTATTCCTATGGTAGAAAAAGGATTAGGCATCAGTCTGCTTCCAGACATGTTTCTGAAGGGTCAGGATGCAAACATCTGGAAACTTCCCGTCACCCCATGTTCTGTAAGAACACTTGGCATCGGTATTCTATCAGAGAAAACACTTTCTACTTGTTCAAAGGCATTTATCAAACTGTCACAGAAAATGATTCCAGAGCTGAACAGTAGTGAAAGTAATTGAGTACCTGACATCAAAGATCTGAGGCTCAGGTCAAAAAGAAAATGGTATCCGCTAAAGCTCTTTTGCTTTATCAGATACCATTTTTTTAAAGTTTATTTACTGCATCTGCAAGATAGTCATTGCTTACTTCTGCAAAGTTTTCATTTTCCACCGCTTCTGCGAGACTTGCATCGATTGGCATCTTCCCAATGACCGGAACGCCAAGCTCTTCTGCTACTTCATCAATATGACTCTCGCCAAACACGGAAATCTTACGTCCGCAGTCCGGACATACCAGATAACTGTAGTTCTCCACGATTCCAAGTACCGGGATATCCATCTGTCCTGCCATGTTGTAAGCTTTCTTTACGATCATGCGTACCAGATCCTGCGGAGAAGTTACGATCACAATGCCTTCTACCGGAAGGGACTGGAATACGGTAAGCGGTACATCACCGGTTCCCGGCGGCATGTCTACAAAGAGATAATCCAGTTCTCCCCATGCAACATCTGTCCAGAACTGCGTGACAACACCTGAGATGACCGGACCTCTCCAGATAACCGGATCATCTTCTTCCGGAAGCAGGAGGTTGATGGACATGATCTTCGTTCCATCCTTTGCCTCACATGGGAAAATATTTTCTCCATCCCCTTTTGCTTTTTCATGGATTCCATACATCTTCGGAATGGATGGACCTGTGATATCTGCGTCCATGATACCTACAGAAAATCCCTGTTCTCTCATCAGCCTTGCAAGCGATGCGGTAACCATAGATTTTCCAACACCGCCTTTTCCGCTGACAACTGCGATCACATGGTTGATGTGTGATTTTTTATTTTCCGGTTTGATCAGACTCTGCGGTTTGCTTCCGCATTCACCTGCATGGGAACAGCCTGCACAATCGGACGGGCTGCAGCCTGTTTTTTGTTCTTCTGCCATTTGTCTTACTCCTCTACAGCCGCAATAAGTTCAACTTCACACAGAACTCCCTTTGGAAGTGTCTTTACTGCAACACAGCTTCTTGCCGGTTTTGATGTAAAGTATTTTCCATATACTTCGTTGAATGCTGCAAAGTCACTCATATCTGCAAGGAAGCATGTTGTCTTTAATACCTTGTCAAATGATGTTCCAGCTTCTTTTAAGACCTCTCCTAAGTTCTTACATACCTGCTCTGTCTGTGCTTCAATTGTAGTTGCTTCTACATCATTCACTTCCGGATTGATTGCGATCTGTCCTGCTGTATACAGTACTCCGTTGTGTACATATCCCTGTGAGTATGGTCCAAGTGCCTTTGGTGCTTTTTCTGTTGCTACGATTTTCATAATGTTATTTCTCCTTTGCTACTTCATATAATTTCTGTGCGATACACACATCAAATAATCCCATTCCAACCGATTTGAAATATGTTGTCTGACCTTCTTTGATCTCTTTTTCCCCCGATACGAGATATTCATGCATCAGTTTTATGCGGTCTTTTGTAAGTTTTCCACTTGCCAGGGGCTGGCTTAGATCTCCGCTTTCCTCACATGCGTATGGCAGTTCAATGTATACATTGTCCACCAGATCCAGTACTGCATCCGGGATTTCCCTCATCTCCGGCATATAAGAGCCGATCGCAATGATGCATTTTCCTCTCAGAAGTTCTTTGTCATCCGGAAGAACAGGTGTGGTAGAAGGAGTTGTTGTACAGATGATATCACTGTTTCGTACAAGCTCTTCCACTGCTTTACATTGTACTACCTTTACATCTTCCTTATCAATAGCTTTTTTCAGTCTTTCCAGATAATCTGTCAGATCACGGTCACTGTGGTTGAACACATATACGGTATGGATATCTCTTGCCGCACATGCATACACAGCCTGATGGAATCCCTGCATTCCTGCTCCGATGATTCCTACGGTGCGACAGTCTTTTCTTGACAGATGACGGATCCCCACACCGCCGACAGCTCCGGTTCTCCATGCCGTTACCGATTGCCCGTCCATAACAGCAAGCGGCGCGCCTGTCGTATAATCATTCAGTAACACGATACCATCTATCGACGGCAATCCCAGTTTAGAATTCTCCGGGAAGATCGACAGGATCTTTGTCCCTATGATATCCTTTGTGTAACATGGCATATACATGAGCTGCTTATTTTCATGTTCTACCGTCGGTCTTGGCGGCATATAGAACTCGCCTGATCCATAGATCCGGTATGCCTCTTCGATCTGATCCATCATCTGATCCGGATCGACCATTTCTTCGATCTGCTCCTTGCTTAATACGATCATTTTACATTTCCTCCAGTTCTTTTTGTTCCCTTGTGACATCTCTCAGCCACTTGTATGTCAAATACCGCTTTAAAGTAATCGGTACTTTGATCAGTTCATCACTCATCAGTATAACATATACAACCGGCACACTGGCATGCAAAATAAATGCCGCCACTGCCCCGAGTAAAATGGAGAATCCCCACATCGTCGATACATCCATGATCAATCCGAATTTCGTATCCCCGCCTGCACGGAATACCCCCACTACCATTGTGGTATTAAATGCCTGTGCCACAGTAAAATACGACATAACGAAGAACATGAAACTTAAGTAATTCTTTGCCGGTCCGGTCAGTGCCAGATTCGCATTGGCGATTGGTGCCGAGATCAGTATCAGCACACCACCCAGGATTCCAAGAATCAGACTTAACCACACGAAACGTTTTCCGTATGCCTTTGCCAGTTCCATCTTGCCTTCCCCGATCGTCTTGCCGAGATAGATCGCCGTTGCATGGGAAATCCCGAATGTTACGACTGTTGCAAGCTGTCTTGCCACCTGCGCAACCGAGTTAGCTGCCACTGCTGCGCTTCCAAGATGCCCGATCACCGCCGTATTCGCCGACGTTCCCAGTCCCCACATCAGTTCATTTAATACCACCGGCATAGAATAAACTGCGAAATCTTTTAACAGAACCTTATCGATCTTCACCATATCTTTAAGCCGGATCCTTACTACTTTATTTCGGAAGATGGCATAAACGAGAACCATCACTGTCTCGGCTGCTCTGGCACACAGCGTACCGATTGCCGCACCCCTTACTCCCATTACCGGGAATCCAAATAGTCCAAAGATCAGAACCGCATTTACCACAATATTCATAAGCAGTGAGATCAGGTAAATGAACGTGGCTACCATGACCCGTTCAATACTACGCATAATATTTAAGTAAACCTGTGTCACTGCCATAAACACATAGGAAAATCCTACGATTCTTAAATACTTTACTCCTTCTGCAATAACTTCCGGATCAGAGGTATAGATCCGCATCAGTGTCTCCGGCATGCCAAGGGCTGCTCCTGCGAATACTACCGCAACGATGAGTCCGGCACTTAATCCCATACCCAGGACTTTCTCTATCGTTCTGGTGTCTTTCTTCCCCCAGTACTGCGCCGTCAGAACCGTTGCTCCGGAGGTCACTCCGTAAAAGATCAGTGTCATGATATACTGGATCTGTCCCGCAAGGGATGCTCCGGATAATACTTTTTCTCCGACTTTTCCAAGCATGATCACGTCCGTCGCCGTAACTCCGACATTGATCAGATTCTGGATTGCGATCGGGATGACCAGAGCGAATACATTCCGGTAGAATTGCTTCCAGTTGATTGTTTTTGTATATTTATTTTTTTCTTTCATTTATTTTTTCTCTGCTCCTATTTATTCTTATCGCATTTTTTTGCTTCTCTGCAGATAATATACCGCAAGCTGTGTCCGATCTCTTAATTCCAGTTTCTCGAGCACATTGCTGATATAATTCCGGACCGTTCCTTCGCTTAAGCAAACTTTCTCCGATATCTCTTTGTTACTGAGTCCCTCAGCAACCAGTGCTGTGATCTCCAGTTCCCGTTCCCCGATTCCGTAACTGTTCCAGTCAAATGTCTGCTCTTTTTCTTTCTGCTCTTTCTGAAGCAGTCCCGGGATTCTGGACATAATCTCAGTTCCGAATACGGTCTGATTCATCTGCACCGCCTGCAATGCCGGAAGGATACTGCCATAATCCTGTTTTATCAGATATCCCTTCACACCATATTTTAATGCTTTTACGATGTACTCATCATCGGAAAACGTGGTAAGCAAAAGAATCTTTGCATCCGTATGCCTTTTCAAAATCTGCTCTGCGGCATCCAGGCCGTTCATGTCCTTCATCCGAATGTCCATCAGAAGAACATCCGGCAGCAATTCATCATATAACCGGACGGCATCTTTTCCATCCTGTCCGGTGCCGGTTACTTCTACTTCTCCTCCTGCTTCCAGGATTGTCTTTAACGCACTGGATACCAGGATATCGTCATCTACAATTACTATCTTCATCTTTTCCCCTCATTTTTAGGAACCGTAATAAATATACGGAAGCCATTTTCTTTCTGGATCTGCATGGTTCCGCCAAGCATGCGGACACGTTTTTTCATATTCTCGATCCCGATTCCGCTGCTTTCTGTATTTTCTGTTTTTCGAACGTTTCCGGTCTTTCCGGCACTTTCCTGCTCTGCATATTCTTCTCGGTCTCCGTTTGGCCGGATCCGCTCATCTGACGTTCCATTATCTTCTATGATCAGCTGATATAGTCCGGGATGTTCTCTTGCCAAAATCTTCACCTCATTTGCATTGCTGTGGCGCATCACGTTATTCAGTGCCTCTTTCGTAATGGCTATAAAGCTGTATTTGATCTCTTTTGGAATGTCATATCTCATATCATAAGTAAGCTGTACCGGACAAAAACGGAATTCTTCTGCCAGCGATTCCATCACTTCTTTTAAATTTACCGACTCATCATGCAGATCGTGCACGCTCTGTCTTACATTCGTCATGGCTTCGTTCAGCGTCTGATCCAGCTGCTCCATCGGGACTTTCAGATTCTCAGCCTGATTAACAGTCTTTAACGCTCCCACCATCAGGATGGACCGCGACAGCATATGTCCCACATTGTCATGGATCTCTCTGGCGATACGATTCCGTTCTTTCAGTGTGGCCAGATATACTTCTGTGTCCTGCTTTTTCAACAGATCCTGATTCTTCTTTTCCAGCATCAGTGTCAGTTCTCTGCTGTCATCTCTGGCCCTTTTATATTCCTGCTCCAATTCATTTAGCCTCCTGGTCCGTCCATATAACAGAACTGCTGCTGCCAGCCCGGCAACAATAAGCATCTCTTTTTCCAGCCCGTAATATTCCCGGAACGCCGGCGCCTCACAGGCCACGATTATACCACCAACCCCTATATAAACCGGAGAATAAAAGCATAGCTTATTATATAAAACTACCGGAAGAAACATCCACATTTCTTTAAAAACAATTCCGGCTACCACGAAAGCAATCGTCATAATGTAATGCAGATACTTTTCTTCCCCTACCAGATTCACACAGGTATAGATACACGCAAACAGAATAGTGATAACCGCCGGAATCCCTGTTTCCGCTGTTACCAGAAGTCCTGCTCCGTAAAGGAACAAAAATCCTTCATCTGTTATCTTTCTCATTCTTTTCTCCTATATTACATTTGTCACATTCAATTTATGACCTGTAACACTACTATTATAATCAGCCATCCGCTATACTACAAGTAACAAATGTCATGACCGCAGAAAGTAATCTTCCATTTCTTCTGCGATACCGACATACATTCATCAAGGAGGGAATCTTATGCTTGTACATATAGAAAATCTGGTAAAACGTTACGGTGATCTGTTAGCGCTTGACCACCTGTCACTCGACATCGAAGAAGGCGAGATCTTCGGACTGCTCGGACCAAACGGTTCCGGTAAAACCACCGCCATCAACTGCTTGCTCGCACTGTTAAAATATGACAAAGGAACGATCACGATCTTTGGAAAGGATATGAAGCCGGACAGCTACGATATCAAGCAGGATATCGGTGTTGTCATGCAGAACGTTGCCGTCTTCGAGCAGATGTCCGTCTATGAAAACATCGATTATTTCTGCGGACTCTATATCAGAGACAAACAAAAACGAAAAGAACTCGTGGAAGAAGCCATCGCATTCACCGGTCTGTCCGATTTCCGTAAGATGCGCCCTAAGAAACTCTCCGGCGGACTTCTACGAAGACTGAATATCGCATGCGGCATTGTCCATAAGCCCAGACTCATCATCATGGATGAACCGACCGTTGCTGTAGATCCTCAGAGCCGCAACAAGATTCTGGAAGGAATCGTAGAGCTCAACCGCCAGGGATCAACTATTATCTACACTTCCCACTACATGGAAGAGGTCGAACAGATCTGTACCCGTATCGCGATCATTGATCATGGCCGTGTACTTGCTTCCGGCACAACCGAAGAACTAAAAAAAATGATCAAGACCGGTGAGACGATCACGATCGAAGCGGTTGCGTTAACGAAAAACAACCTGGCAGATATCCGCTCCCTTTCACATGTATTTGACTTATCATACCAAGATCAGACAATGATCCTACGCTGCAGCGGTGCAAAACACAATCTGATCCGAGTACTGAATTACCTGCAGGAACAGGACATTCCATTCGGACGCGTCTTCTCCGAGCTTCCGACTCTCAATGATGTCTTCCTTGAGATCACAGGAAAAGAACTCAGGGATTAAAGGAGGGACACTTTATGTTACATTTATTAAAATATCAATTCTTACAGATAATACGTTCCCGCTCTATCATGTTCTGGGCTCTCGCATTTCCGCTCATCCTTGGAACCCTGTTCTATGTGTCCTTTGGAAATACCGGTCTTGCAGGAACCGGAGAGACCGACTGGGAACCGGTTCCTGTTGCCATCGTCACAGTGGAAAGCAGTTCCGCAAATGCAGCATCTTTCCTGACATTTCTGAATGAAACGGATCAAGACATGATCGATATCCATTCTTACAAGACAGAAAAAGCTGCCAAAAAAGCGCTCCGGCGGGAGGAAATATCCGGCATCTATTACGTGAAGTCGGTTCCTTCCCTTACCATTGCTTCCAATGGCATTAACCAGAGCATTCTGTCTTCCCTTCTGGACAGCTATGAAAAGAATGCTGACATGATCCGGCATATTGCCACACAGCATCCGGAAAAGCTTTCGGACGCCCTTTCATCCCTGAACGACTACCAGACACTGGTGAAAGAAAAGTCCTTAGGCGGACATTCCTTAGATCCGACACTGACTTATTTTCTCGCACTGATCGTATTTGCCTGCTTAAGCGGAGTCTACTTAAGCATCCATTCCACGGTTCAGCTTCAGGCGAACTTAAGTGCACTCGGAGAACGGCGCAGCATCACACCGACCCACAAACTTTCCCTGATTCTCGGCGATCTGCTGGTACTGGAAAGTATTCATTTCGTCAACATCCTGATTCTGGAGCTTTACCTTACCCAGGTACTTCATATCAGCCTTGGGCATGACATTCCGAAACTTCTTCTCATTACATTTATGGGAACCCTGATCGGTATCTGTCTCGGAATTCTGATCGGATGCGCCGGCAAACTGTCCTACAGTGTCAAATCCGGAATCGGTGTCCTCGTTACATTGTTACCAAGCTTTCTAGCAGGTCTGATGTTTGGCGGAATGAAAAATGTGATCGAACAGCACTGCCCGGTCATCAATCGGATCAATCCTGCCAGTGTCTTAAGTGATGCATTCTACTGCCTCAGTGTCTATGATGATGCTGTTCGCTACCGCAGGTGTATCCTGATCCTTGTAATCATGTGTCTGCTTTGTATCAGCTTCTCATTTCTTATGATAAGGAGGGAACGTTATGACAGTATTTAAAGGATTTTTAATCATAACCAAACGCAATCTCCTGATGGTATTCATGTATCTGGCAATCTTCCTTACGATCGGAATCCTTGCCTCCGGCAGCGACAGCAATACTTCCGGCACCGGGTTCCATGCCCAAGCACTCACGGTAGGTGTGGTAGATCATGACGGAGGCGTGCTTTCCAAAGGACTTTCCACATATTTATCACAGTATCATACCGTCAGGCAAATGCCGGATGACACTGCGAAACTCCAGGACGCACTCTTTAACCGGAATGTCTCTTATATCGTGACCATTCCGGAAGATTTTAAAACCTCCTGCCTCCGTGAGCATCAGGCATTACCGGTATCCAAGATCCCCGGAAGCACAAACGGGTACTACATCGATCAACAGATCAACACCTATCTGAATCAGGCACGTGTCCTGACAGACAGCGGTTATTCCGATAAAGAGGCAGCTGCATATATTCTGAAACATGCAGACAGTTCTTCTCATGTTACGATGTTAAAATCTGCTTCTTCCGAAAAGACGCCGGGTTATGGTTACATGTATCAGTATCTGCCATATGTGTTAATCTCCATACTGTGTTATGTAATGGGACTGATCATGATCGCATTCCATCAGCCGGATCTGCAAAAGCGAATCCTTTGCTCGGCTGTGTCCATCAGAAGCCAGAACCTGCAGCTTGCACTGGGATATCTGGCAGTCGGATGCTCTGTCTGGCTGCTCACAACATGGATCCCTGCTTTCTTCTTTTACCGGAAAGCATTTTTCCAGTCGTCAAAGATGCCATATTATATGCTAAACAGCTTAACCCTGCTTCTGGTCGGACTTGCGCTTTCCTTCCTTCTTGGTACATTTATCACCAAAGAAGATATCCTGACCGCCCTCGTAAATGTTGTCACACTTGGCATGAGCTTCCTGTGCGGCGTATTCGTTCCACTTGATATCATTGGAAAAGGCGTGAAAACTGTGGCTCATTTTCTTCCGGTCTACTGGTATGAGATCAGTAACAATCTGCTGAATAACTCTGCTGTTCTCACTCAGGCACAGAGACAACTCTTATACCGCAACTATGGAATCCAGTTACTTTTTGCCGCTGCGATCTTCTGTATTGCACTGGTAGTCAGTAAAAGAGCAAGGCAGACAGCATAATGCTGCCTGCCCTGCTCTTTTTTCTATCTCTATTTTATCTTTTTCTTCTGTATCCATTCCACAATCTTATATCCCAGATATCCGGAAAGACTTCCGAATATCACGCCGCCGATAATATCAGTCGGATAATGCACATACAGGTACAATCTTGATAATGCAATCAGAACCGCAAGTACAAGAGCCACTTTCCACATCTTCTTCTCTCCGGCAAGATACAATGCCGTTACCGAAGCAAAGGAAGCCGCCGTGTGTCCCGACGGGAAAGAGTAATCCCGCGGCTTTGCGACCAGTAATTGTACTGCTGTATTGACATCGAATGGTCTGGTTCTTGCCACCAGATTCTTTATGAACACATTGCAGAGCAGCACATCCACCAGCAATGCCGCCATCATGATCACCCCTGTCTTTCGTGTCTTCGGAATGATCAGTAATAATACCGTCAGAATGATCCATATGATTCCCGCATCTCCAAGTCTGGTAATGAGCGGAACAACCACATCTCCTATTGGCGTTCTTAAATTCTGGATCATATCAAGAATATGTATCTCCATCTATCTTATCCTCTCAAATTGATTTTTCTTATTATTTATATTTTTTTATATTTTTCCATCTGTCTTTTCTGTCCTGAGTACCGGCATCCGGAATGTCTGGATCAAAAGCGGGATTACCATAATAAACCACACGATCGGTTCACAGATGATCACACCCGTATATCCAAGCCACGGAACCAGAGTGGCCGCAATCACGATCTTCCCTGCCATCTCAAGGCCGCTGGAGATCAGTGGTGTAATATGATCCCCTAATCCCTGCATCGCATTTCTTAAAATACAGATCAAGGTAGTCACAATATAAAACAGCGTATCAAACTTCAGATAATTTGTTGCATTTAAGATTACTGTCTTATTATGACTTCCGGTTACCAGATATACCAGCCATCCTCCGATCGTATAACTTGCAATGATCGTAAGTCCTGACCAGATCGCAGTGTAGACAATCGCCAGCCAGATGCCTCTCTTCACACGGTCGATCTTCCCTGCTCCCATGTTCTGTCCACAGTAAGTTGCCATCGTCTGTCCGAATACACTGAACATAATCATGAATATCTCCGTGATCTTTCTCGCCGCTGTATGGGCAATGATAATGTCTTTTCCAAGCTTATTGATCGCCGTCTGTAATGTCAAAGTACCGATATTAACCAGAGAACTCATAAATCCCATCGACATTCCGGCACTTATCATCTCTTTTACCATGATTGGACTTGGCTCTTTAAAATCCTCTTTCTGAAGCCTTAATATCTCATATTTTCTGATCATATAGATCCAGCAGATCACAAATGCAATGATCTGTGCCAGTACAGTTGCAATTGCTGCTCCTTTTACGCCAGTCTTCAATACCACAACGAAGAACAGATCCCCCACGATATTCAGTGCTACAGATATCGCCAGAATGATCAATGGTGTTACTGCATCTCCAATTGCACGAAGCGTCGCCGCACAGGCATCATATAAAAATGTTGCAAGCAGTCCTGCTATGATGATCGCGATATATCCTTTCGCCACCGGAACCAGATGCTTTGGCACATTTAAGAAATGTAAGATCGGTTTCAAAAATAGCAGTCCTGCTATCGTAAATAAAATGGATATTCCAGTCCCGATCACAAGCGACATTGCAAAGGACTTTTTCATATCTGCGATGTTCTTCGCACCAAATTTCTGTGCGGTAATAATCGCAAACCCGTTGGATAATCCCAGTAAAAATCCGATGATCAGACCGCTCAGTGTGCTGGTCGCACCTACTGCTGCCAGTGCATCTTCTCCCAGAAACGAGCCGACAATCCTGGTATCTACCAGACTGTAGGTCAGCTGTAATAAGTTTCCTAAAAATATCGGTAATGCGAAACTTAGTATCAGTGCCGAGGGCTTTCCCTTCGTTAAATCTTTCATTCTTTCTCAATATCCTTCCTTTTTCAGTATGATTTTCTCTTTACAAGAAAACATGCACCGCTCATTATAGATCATACTTCCGAAGAGAGCAATCTCTGAAAGAATTTTTTCCGCTTTCTTTCTGTCACCGGACTTCCGCTGCGGATAACCTGTGAACGGATTCCGATGTTGGTCAGTTCCTGCTGAAGCTTAACGGCTTTCTCCGCATCCATACCATCCCGGATCAGAAATGGTGCCATAGACAGGTCTTCCTTCGTTTCAAAATTATATTTTTTCGCAAGCTGTAAGAAGCCATTTCTCTGACCATAATATTCTACAATTCTCCCAAGTACAATGACCTGTCTGGATGGATAGCCGCACACCTCACATGTTTCTTCCAGTGGTGTGATCTCGTATTCTACTTCATAAAAATCAAACGCCTCTTTAAAATATTCCATGCCTTCTTCGTCCAGATTATCAAACAGTGTGGCTGGAAGGTTCGATACGATGCGGTTAGCCATCACTTTATCGAGGCCTGTCAGAAGCTGCAGATAAGCGGATATCTTCTGGTCTTTTCCGCTGCATTTTAATAAACGTATTTTATATGTTCTCATGTAATTTTTATCCTCTTTCTGTTTTCAGATATTTTTCGGTTATGCTCTGTTCTGACGCCATAATATCCTCTGGCGTGCCTGCTGCTACAATCGTTCCCCCGGCATCTCCATCTCCCGGGCCCATATCAATCATGTAATCTGCATTCTTCATCACATCCAGATCACGCTCGATCACAATGACAGGTGCTACATTTCGCTGTAGTTACCTATCATGTCCGGCTCTACCTGAACCTCCATGAAAGTTGTTCTTTCGGGTGGGGTATTGCTTTTGGATGTATGTGAATATTTCTTGTTGGTTCATGGGGGATTCCTTCTTTTTGTCAATAAAATAATCTCCCCGTTGGACACATCACTTGAGTTTGTGAGAGGTGTGGGGAGATCTGGGTTTGTGGTTTTTTATGTTTTATGTACTGTATTTTTCAATATGTTATAAATACATTTAATTAAAAATAGTTCATTCCATTTATCTGCATAACCGCACCAAAAGCAACTTTATTACGATCTGTATATCTGATATTCGGTACTTTTGTAACTCCTCTTTTCTCTTTTTCATAATTTTACAGAAACTGATTGTATTTCTCATTTATATGATAAAAATCCATATTTATCCTCCGTAGCAAAGCAAAACAGGGAGATAAACACTTATCTCCCTGATAATTAACGGTTCGCATTCAAAGCTGCGAAGCACTTAAATTAAAGGTTCACATTCAAAGTAGTGAAGTACTTAAATTAAAGGCTTGCACTCAAAGTAGCAACGCACTTCAAATTAAACAAATCTCTTTGTTCAACTATATTATATTCAATTTCTGTAAAAAATCAATAAAATTTTTTCTTTATATTCGCTCTTTCCTGTTTGCAAGGATATTATTTTTCAATCTCTTTTACATTTTTTATTCGTGCAAGACTCATTTTCCAAATTTCGCCACTATAATAAACTTTTATATTATCTCCCGGCGATATAACTGAATAATCATATTTTTCTGGCCAATAACAGATTATTTCTTCTTGTATATCTGTTTCTAGTATTTAAAACTGCTCATTTTTTTCATTCTATTGCTCCGCTTTATTATTGAATCATTTTTTATTTGTGCTTTTTATTTCCGCTACCAGTTCTTCATACTTACGTTCGTCAATAATATTTTTCTGACTGATTGCATAGATATTGCTTATAATCAGTATCAACGCAACAACCGCCTGATCAACTGCACTGGCCAGCTTTGTTGCAAAAGATCTTACTGCTGAGATAATACTGTCATATCGTTCATGAAACCGGACTTCATCATACTCTATGGTATTATTTAACATGACAATCATCGTCATATTGAATGCTCCCTGCGAAAAGAAGATCAGGAAACCGATGATATTCAGTAAAACAATACTCTTTGGTAAAATGTAGCCTACACTCACAAAAAGCATATACCCTATGACTGTAATGATGGTAGCTGCAGTTATAATCTGATTTCGTGTGAATTTTGAGGAAAGCCACGCAAAAGATGCCTCTGATATCAGCGTTCCTAATCTACACGGACGGTACTTGACGATCTGATGTATACACAGTCGCAGGAATCACATTGTCTCACAATCCGTCAGCAGAATCCGATCACCAAACTCTGGTCCCTGTGCGAGATCCATTCCTTTAGTTCAAATGATGGTGCCAGAACTTCTGTATGGGTGCAGTGGAATGAAGTAGATGTCAGCTACGAGGTCCCTACCTCCTGATATCCAACAGCTTCCTCTAAATGCATAGTTCATATACATGGATATCGGCAAAAAGCCGGAGAATGTCTGTCTTACAGACACTTTCTCCGACTTTTATGCACTCTCTAAATATTTTTTTCAACTTTCACCAGCTGACAGATTGTCTCAACGGTACTTTCATTGTCCCAACAAAGTTCCTGTGTCTCCCTGTCTCCGAAATACACCGGAAAACGGA
>OLHE01000596.1_pt1 | contig 28377 bp, 38 predicted proteins | sample 1605821 | NCBI WGS metagenome assembly OLHE01 (sample SAMN03283250) | human gut metagenome | biome: human-associated habitat; material: feces | host: Homo sapiens | place: USA | collected 2013
CATGGCAAGCAAAAGTTTACAAAAATCCAATTGGGAAAAAAATAACAGATTTATTTATACCAAAAAAAGGTACAAAAGAATATTTAAAAATTCAAAAACTTTTAAAGGATTCTGCATCGAAATTAAAAATGGAATGGTTTTATGTTAACAGAATTGTAATTGCAATTGTAACATTTTTAATTGCTATTCTGCTATTCGTAGAATTACATAAAACAGCTATAAATTGGATTTACACAGAGCCAACAACAGAGTATAACATAATGACAGGTGTAACAGGTAAAGAACTTGAAGATGCTAAAAAACTTACAGAAAGTGACAATCAATTTTTAGATATGTTTAAGGGAAATTTACAAACAACACAAAAAGATATTGAAAGAGCAATGAGAAAATCTAAAGATTATAAAGATGCAAAAGATGAGGATATAGAAAAGGCAGCTAAAAGAGTTTTTGACAAACTACAAAAAATAAATAAAGAAGTATTAGGATGGTTTGAAGTTTTATTAAGTTTAGTATTAATGATACTTGCATATATGTCACCAGTTTGGCTTTTAATATTCCAATTTAAAATGAGACAAATGGAAATGGAAGATGAAGTTATGCAATTCCAAACAATTATACTTATGTTAATGAGAATTGAAAGGGTAAATGTTGAAATTATTTTAGAATGGCTAGAACGTTATGCCGATATTTTTAAAGAACCAATTTCAAGATGTGTTAATAACTATGAAGCAGGTGCGTGGGAGGCTTTAGAGGTTTTAAGAAATGAAACAAATTATCAATTATTTATAAGAATTGTGGAAAGTTTGCAAGCTGCAGTAGAAAAAATACCAATTAGAGATGCATTTGATGAATTAGATTCAGATAGAGATTACTACCAAGCAAAAAGACGTGAATCTAATGAAAGGCTAATTGCAAGAAAAGCATTAATAGGAAAAGTAATTGGTTTTGCACCAATGGTTGTAATGTTTGTTGGATATTTAATTATACCACTTGTATTTATAGGATTAACAAGTATGTCTAGTTCAATGTCAAGTATTGAATAGGAAGGAGGGCACATATGGAAAATGCATCAAAAGCATTACTTATGGCGGCAGGAGTGTTTCTAGTTATGCTAATTTTAGCATTAGTAATATTTGCTTGGGGAAAATTTTCAGATTATCAGAATGCTAAAGATAGTTTAGTAGATATTGAAGATACGGCAAAATTTAATGAACAATTTACTCATTATGAAAGAGATGATGTACAAGGATATGAGTTATTATCTCTTGCAAATAAAGTCATAGATTATAATAAAAGAAGAGCTGATGTAGAAGGAGCACAAAATAGTGAAAAATCTAATCCTATAACATTAGTTGTTATATTAGGAAATAAAAAAACAGAGTTTGCATATGATGGAACAAATCTATTAATAACAGAAATTGAGTATAAAATATCAGGTGTAGGCAATTCATTTGGTTCAATAATAAGTGAGGGTACAATAATAGAAAGTACATATGGAACTAATATTTCTCAAATTTCAAAATTAATATCATCATTTTTTTCAGATGAGGTAAAAAATGATGAAAATAAAAAAGCTAATGCTGTAAAAAAATTTAATTCTTTGTCAAAAACTAAAGTTACAAATTATAATGAATTATTGGGATATAAAAATGATATATATAAATATTATGAATATATGCAATTTAAAAAAGGTGTTTTTAACTGTGAGAACTTAACTTATGATAATTCAACAGGAAGAGTAAATAATATGAAATTTACATTTTCAGGGAAAATTTATTGAAAATTTAACATAAAATTTGTTATATGGGTTTAATATAATATTTAGTAAAAATTAAGCAAAAAGAAAGGAATGATATTAATTATGGAAAATACATCAAAAGCACTTATCATTGCAGGTGGAATTTTAATTGTAATATTAGTATTAACATTATTTGCTTATATAAATACTAAAATGGGTTCAGGCACACATAACTTATATTCAAGATTAGAAGACCATGATATAACAGAATTTAACCAAAAATTTTTAAATTATGATGGTAATAAAAATTTGAAAATTCAAGATGTTGTTACTTTAATAAATACGGCAAATAATGCGAATAAAAATAATAACATAGGGGCACAAGTAAGTGTTTTAGTAAATAATGCTAGTTATTTGGATAAGAGTACCGACGAGTTAAACAAATTATTAATGAATAACGCAGATAAAACATATACTTGCAATGTTATAGTAACAGGAAAAATAGTATCGAGAGTTGAAATAACAGAAAATCCATAACAAAAATATCTATAAAATATTGAAATTTGAAATATAAAATGTTATAATAAAAACGATGACGAAAAAGAGGGTTTTATGAAAAAAAATTTTATTTTTATGTTATGCATAATAGGAATTATAATTGCAATTTTGTCTGTTAAATATTTAAGCTATAAAGCTGAATATGGCAAGATTAAAAGAAGTAATTTTGAATATGAAAAATACCTTAATAAAGAAGTTTTAGGTACAGAATTAACAACAATTATAAACAAAGCAGTAGATAATAATGAAAAAAATTCAGTAGCAAAAGATGAACAAGGTTTTTATGTAACAAATGATATAAATTCAGTAAAAATACAAATACAAATTTTAGATAATGCAACAATGTATGACATGGAAACTTTATATAATGGTGGAATGGAAAGGTTTGTTCAAAACTATAATTCAATAAATTTTGAATGTACCAAAATTGAATACAATAAAGCAGGAAAAGTAAGTTATATATTGTTTAAACAAAAAAATATTTAAAATATGTTATTAATGTTAGGTTTTATAAATAGTCCATAAGTTTTTAAAATCTAAAAAATAATAAAAGATAAAAATTTAAAAGGAGGAATTTATTATGGAAAACGCTTCAAAAGCTTTAATTATAGCAGGTGCTATACTATTATCAATTTTAATTATTTCATTAGGAATTATGGTATATAATAATGCAAAAAATACAGTTGGGAGTTCAAACTTAGATAAACAAGAAATACAAACTTTTAATTCTCAATGGGAACAATATGAAGGATCTAATAAAACTGCAAGTGAAGTAAAGACAATGATACAAGCTGTTATTGCAAATAATGCTTCAGAAGCTAAAAATGGAAAAAGTAGATTTGTTGAAGTTGAAGTTAATGCAGATGCAAAAGAGAATACTGCAGTTACTACTAATCCAGATGTAAAGATGTCAGCAGCTACAAATGGTCTTACTAATTCAAAAACATATACAATAACACTTGGATATAATAATGGTTTGATAAATAGTATTGGTTGGAAATAAGACATATAAGTAGTATTATAATAGAAGTAAAGCAAAAGAAATTAATTTTAGGTTATTTTATTATTGGAGGTTAAACAATGGAAAATGCATCAAAAGCACTTATTATTGCAGGTTCAATTTTGATTGCAATAATGATAATATCATTAGGAATATATATTTTTAAACAATATAGCTCATTTGCAAAAGAAAATGCAGACCTTTCAGAACAAGAAATTTCCGCATTTAACTCTAAAATAACTTCATATTTGGGAGAAGGAATATCGGGTTCACAAGTAAATGCATTGTTACAATATTGCTTAGCAAATAACATGTCAGCTCAACAATCTGGAGAAACATATAAATATATCACAGTAACACAAAATGGTAATATACTTGTTGAAGGAACAAGTAACAAATATCAAAAGGTTGAAACAGGTAAATTTTATACGGTTGAGGGTACATCTGATGATAATGGCCTAATAACTTCTATAACAGTACAATAAATAAAGAAAGGAGATATATGAATGGAAAATGCAACAGATGCACTTATTATGGCAGGATCTGTATTGATATTTTTAATAGCACTTTCAGTTTGTGTATCTTCTTTTACCACATTAAGAACAGAAATAGATCAAATAATAGAACAAACTGAAACTGTAGATATGGCACAAAACAATGAAAATGGAGAATATGTAAATTACATAAAAAAAAGTGACGATGCTATAAGAGTTGTTGGTTCAGAAACAGTTGTTTCTTCAATGTATAGAGCTAAAAAAGAAAATTATGTTATATATATTGTTTTAAAAAATAGTTTAAGGAATAGTAAAGAATTTGAAAAAATAGGGATGATAGTTAAGATACCTGATATAAAAAAAAGTGCAGATAATATAATTATTAATAAAAGTGAGAATGTAATTAAACTAATTGGTAGCTATGATTTTGATGATATCCTTAATAAATTAAAATTATATGAATCAATAAAAGATAAAAAATTTGAAGAATACCTAGGAGTATACCAAGATAATACAGATGCTACAGAAGAAAATAAAATTACATATAGAATTATAACATATGTAGAGATTTAGTAAACTCTATAAAAATTTAGAGGAAATAGTATAGTATTATTCTAAACTTTTTAATGCCTCAAGAAAGGAAAGTGATATAAAATGGGAGATTCAGCAATGACAATAGTTGTAATATTTTTTGCTGCAATAGTAATGTTTGTTGCTCCACTTATGACAATGGCAGACAAAACAGATGAAACGGTTAATTTATCTGTTCAGTCAGCTACAACAGAATTTACAAATAAGATAAGAACAACAGGAAAATTAACACAAGAAGATTATGATAATTTCATATTAACTATAGGTGCAACAGGAAATGCATATGATGTTGAAATTACATTACAAATTCTTGATGAAAACCCTAAAAAGAAAACAACAGAAGGTGCTACAGTAATTGGTGATAATATATATTATACAATGTATACTTCACAAGTTACAGATCAGTTAGCAGCAAGTAAAATGATTTCTTTAAAAGAAGGAGATAATGTAACAGTTAAGGTAAAAAATAAAAACAATACAATAGCAGTACAGCTTAGAAACTGGGCATATAAAGTAACAGGAAATGATTCTAGTACTATTACAGCAGAGGCTTCAGGTATTGTAACAAAAACAGCAAATTAGAAGTAAAAGCTTGTATTATATTTTGGTACAAGCTTTTCTTTTTAAGATGTAAACATGTAATTTTAAGAATTTTTAAAGTTAGATGTTTATGCCTTGAGAAAGGAATGATATTAAGTATGAAATTGCAACATTTAACAGTAATATTTATAATAATTATAATTCCAATAACAATTGTTATGTCAGAATATATTAGAAATAAAATAACAATTGAAGAAACAAGAATGTCATATGATAATAAATTGCTAAATTCTACATTTGATACCGTCAAAGCATATCAATTAAATACTGTAAATAATGTATTTGGAGATGTTGAAACAGAAAGGGTAAAAAATTTAGAAGCTGCCGCGAATACATTTTATAGTTCATTATCTTCAAATTTTAATTATACAGGATATAGATCAGAAGTAATGAAAGAATATGTACCAGCAATAGTTTTTACATTGTATGATGGTTATTATATTTATTCTCCATATACAAATACACTAACATCAGAAGAGTTAGATAATGGCACACCAAGGTTAAAATCTGAACCAGATTATAATGAGTATACTGATGGAAATAGTCAAAAATATTCTAATGTAGCCAAAGATTATGCAAATGGAAAAATATTAAGTGATTTAAAACCATATATATATTATAGTTGTAGGTATGAAAAAGGAAGTAATTATGATTTTAACATCACATATACATTAGATAATTATATAACGGTACAAGGTATTGTTGGTGGAAAATATGTAAATAAAAGCGGATATTTATTAAGTGGCATAATAAAAAAAGGAGAAGAATACGAATATAATGGGGAAATTTTTTCAAAGGATACAAAAGAATGTCTTTCAGAGTGTTTAAGTGATGGAAAAGAATATAATTATGTGAAAATAAATGGAGTAAAATACTATGAAAATTTAACTCCATCAGATCCAAAAGAAAGAATTTTTTCAATAAATAAAGATGGTAGCAGAAACTATTCTGAATGTTCATCTGGGGATGATAAAAAAAATGAAGAAATATATAATAAATTTCATAATGCAATTACAGAAAATATAAGTGCATTTAAATATTACGAATCTGCATATGAATTTACCAATTGGGTTAAAAATAATTTAAGTAGCATAAAGACAGAAAATGCAGTTATATATGATAATACAAGAAAATCAGAAATTTTTGGTAATAATGATAAGATTTTTACAGGTGACTATGAAAATCCAAGTTCATCTTTTAATAAACATAGACAAGCTGTAATAAGAAATGTTATAGAAACAAATTTATCAACAGCTATTTCAAGTTTTTCAGCAAATGTTAATAATAATAATATAGAATTTTTAATGCCTAAACTTTCAGAAACAGATTGGGAAATTGTAGAAAATAATGTGTGTTGTATATCTTTTTTGCAAGGTTTAAGTCTGGGATCTAAAAGATATAATGGATATTCTGTTGTTGCAAATACTTTAACAAAAGAGTATGTAAATGAAAATGATATATATATATTAAAAAATGATGGGACATATTGCAGAGCAAATGATGAAACACTTAAAGATAGCAATATAATTAGTGGTAAACCTGCAGGAATATATAAAATGGATTTTGAGTTAAGAAAAGGTTTAAAAGAAGATGGAACATATGTATATTACAATCCAAAAAAGGGGTATTCAGGTAGTTACACAAGTATAATGGGTTCATCTGGGATTGCATCTGTAGAAAAAATAGGAATGTATGCATATATGAATGGATTAGATAGTACTAATTTTAAAAGATTAAAAGAAGTTTATTACACAGCTTTAGGAAGAGAAAGATGGTGTGCATTTAATGTTCATAATATAAATGAAGATATATCGACAGAGTATTTCTTAAAAGATTATAAACAATTAGAAACCCCATAATTTGACAAGATTGGCTAAATGGTGTATAATTATAAAGATGTTATGTTGAGAAAAGTGTAAAAATGAAAGGAGATTATGTATGGAAGAATTAAAAGCAAAATTTAAAAAAGAATTTGAGGAAATGAAGGAAAGTTTATTAGATTTAGAGGTAGATAGAGAAGAAGAATTAAAAGGTAGAGAAGAGGATTACCAAAAAAGATTGGACGAATTTAATGAAAAATATTCTGGAGAAGTATTTCCAACAGATATTCCTAAAAGAGATGAAGAACAAATAAAATTAGAAAAAGAAAAGGAAAAAATAGAAGAAGATAGAAAAGATTTAGAGACTCAAAAAAAAGAAAGGGAATTTGAATTACAAAATTTAATTAGAAATTGGCAAAAACAAATTGATGTCAAAAGAGATGAATTGGTAAAAAAAGCAGAAAAATATGAAAAACCAAAAGAAAAATTAGAAGAGGAATTAAAAAGACAAAAAGAAGGTTTAAAAGTTTGGGAAGAAAAAGGAATAAAGGATCAACTTTATAATAGACGTAAAGATGTTGTTATTCCTAAAATTGAAAAACAAATAGAAGAATTAAACAAACAAATAGAAGATGAAGGCATAAAAACTGAATGGGTTGAATTAGGAAAAATAAAATCTCAATTAAAAGATTTACCACTTCATACTAAAGATTCCATTATGGAAGAATTAAATGATATCTCTTGGTTTATGGAAGAACCAAAATTAGAACAAAAACCAGAAATAAAAAGAGGATCAAATGTATATAATTTAAATGACCTTAAAAATATGTCTAAAGGTGCAAATCCTCATCCTTTTGAAATGCAGCCAGAACAAGAGCCAGTAGATGTAGGGGTGTTAAGTGATATGGTTAGACCTTATGCTTATGATTCAACTCCTGAACCAGAAGAAGCACAGGAAGTACCATTTGCATATCCAATGGGAGAAGCTACTCCAGAACCAGAAGAGAGGCATGGAGTAACAGAACAAGACAAAATTCTTAATCAGGTAAGAGAAAAAATAGAGATGCTAATACCAGTATTTGATAAGCAAGGAGGAAAATCAGATTTAACTTTAGAATATTCACTTGACGCAGAAGGAGTTAATCTTAATGGTAAAAAATATACTTTTGAGGAACTAAGTGAATTTGAAGATAAAAATGAATTGGAGGAGAAAATAAAAGCTAATTTAGAACCAAAAGATGAAAAAAAATTAAGTGAGAATCTAGATGATTATATTTTTAAAGCAATGGCAAAACAATGTGAGGATAAAATAAATAAGATGATAGCAAATACAGCAAGTGCAATTAAAGATAATCCAGAGTTAAAGGATGAAATAGGACAAATGTATAAAGATGCAGCTAAAGATTTAATTAAAAATGAGTATGGAACTAAAATAAAAGCTTTAAAAGAAGGCATCGTAGATGGTAAAAAAGCAACAGATAATCATGTTAAGTTATCATATAATTTAAGACATATGTCTGTATTTAGTAGGATGGCAAGAAGATGTATTTTAGAAAAGGCGGAAATAAACAGATTAACAGAAACAGTATATAATCTTAAAGACAATGAGAATGTAACCATTAAAGTAGGACCACTTACAAAAATTAAATTTGCAATAAGGGATAAGTTAAAAGACATAAAAAGAGAAAAATTAACAGATGGATCTGAAAATAGACAAGGAATGAAAGCTAAAGTTAAAGATTCATATGATAAAGTTGTTGATAGATATACAGAAAATAGATTATATGATGGTTCAAAATATCCTGGTGGAGCAAAAAAAGCAGAAGCAGAGGTTAAAGAAAATAAACCAGATGAATTTAGAAAAAAATTAGCTAGTGGAAAAAGAGGCACAGCAAGTAGCAAATTAGCTAGTAAAGGAAGCATAAAAAGAGAACAATCAGGAAAAGGGGAACGTTAATAAAAAAAACAAAATAAAAAGACCTATAGGTCTTTTTATTTTAGTTTTTTCTATTAATTTGATTCTTTTTTTAATTTTGTAACTACTGCATCTTCATTATTAAATAAATATTTTGAACTAGGGTTAGCTTGTACAGGGTCTGTTTCATCTGTTTCGCTATTATTAAAATTTACATTTTTAGGATTGAACTTTCTTGAATTACCTTTATTAGAGATAAAGTCATTATTTGCAATTCCATCATCAGATGTAAATCTTGAAAAGTCATAATTTTTACCCTTATGTTTTTCTTTATATTTTGCTGGTAAGAAATTGATGATACCATCACTATTTTGTGGTTTTCCGTCATCACCAATAATTTTAAATGCACATGTGTTGTCACCGAAAAACTGCATATTACCAGCTCTAACTTTATCTTTATAATCAAATTTAATTTCTGCCATTTTAGGATCCATTTTAAGCTTGCTTGTATCAAAAGTACGAGCCTTGTATTGCCATTGTTTCCATTGACCAATTTCTTTTTGCCACCATTGTAATTCATCAATAGGGGTAGCACCACCTGTAAATACCTTGTTAGCACAGTTTGAAAGAATTGTACTATTAAACTTAGCCATAGCAGAATCGTTTTTATCAAGATCTACATTTGTAATACCACTTGTACCAAACATTGATATACTTTGAGCAGATACTGTTGTACCAACACAATATTTTCTGTACATTGTAAAAATTGTTTCAGTATCTTTACACAAATAGTCTGGAAATTCATCTATATAAAGGTAATGTGGTATTCTGCTTTTTTCTGTTCCAGGTCTTCTTAATACTGCATTTTGCATTGATAATAAGAAGAATAAACCAAAAGCTGTGCTTGCAAATTTTCCAGATTGACCTCTACGAGTACATACAAATATAAATTCACCGTTTTTTAAAGCATTATCAAAATCTACATTATTATGCCTATTACACAAAATATTTTTCATTGGTGAAGAACGAAGTAGATTTTCAAGCCTGCTTGATATATAAAAAGTATATCTTTCTATATTTTTAAGCCCTTGAGAATTTGGATAAAAGTTCTTTTCAAAAAAGGCTATAAGCATGTCATATTCTTCTGATAGTTCTTCATCTTTTTTCAATATTTCACACATTTTTGTAACTAAATTAAAATTATTTAGTAGTTTTAATAAATCTTCCATATTTGGGTATATTCCATCATGCATTTTTGGATAGATAAGTTTTAGAAGTATTGTTAGGTTTTCAAGTATTTGTACAACAATATCTTCTTGGAAATTATCTAAATCTGGAGATTTTATTCCATTTATTGTTGAAGAAATAGTAATTGCTATTTTATTTGGGTCATCATATGCAAATGGGTTTAAACCTTTAGAAGCAGATGGGTTTGCAGGGTCAATTAATGTATAAGAAATATTAAAATTATTGCAAACATCTATCATCTTATAAATACTTTCATCATCAGGAGAAAGATAGGTTAGACCTATATTTCTATATATAATTTGTGGACTAGATGAAATTATCATTTTTTGCATAAAAGTTTTAAATATAGTTTCTTTTCCAAATGAAGGAGTTAACATATTTAAATTAAAGTTTTTATTTAAATATTCATTGCTATATGGACCAGTAATTGTTGCAATTCCTGTTTTTAAGGCTGTGAAACCAAGCTCTTTAGATGCCTCGCAAAAGAAAAATTTCTTTTCTATATCTTGAGCTATCATTGGTTCGAAAATTCTTGCTGTTTTTCCTGTACCTGAACCACCACATACAAGAAGTGAGCGATATCTTGCACTTTCTCCAAATATTACTTTTTTACCTGTATAAAAATCATAAACAAAACTTATATCACACATATATGAATTATGTTTTACAGTTGGATCAGATAAGTTTATTCCTTTATAATCCCAAATTGCTTTTATCATTTCTGATGTATCATCTATACCTAGTAATATTTTATGAACAATAAATGGATAGAATGTTGTTAGAGGTATTAAAAGTGATATTGCACAAAATGCGTTTCTAACCATAGTTGGAAATTCTAATATTATATTTGCATAATTAGGTACAGATATAAATAACAACCATAAAATTGCATTTAACCATTGTGTAAACATTGATATAGATACAATATATACAGCAATTAAATATGTGTAAAATAATGTTACTTTATGTGCTCTATCATGTGTAAAACTTGAAGAACCTGAAAAGAAAAATGCAAATACTGGGCAGGCAAGAGCTAATGTATATCTAAATGGTCCCCAATAAGATGAAGAAACACCTGTAAAAATCATAAGTAACATTTCTACAACTCTATCTATACAAATATAGAAAGATATTAGTGTTAATATGTATGTAAAAAATGTATTTCTATTAACATTTAGTTTTTTCAATAATTTATCTATTAATTTCATATATTATCCCTCTTTATTTATTTTTACTCTCTTATATTATCTAACAAAATTAGGAAAATTACAAGTATTTTACTATAAAATGTTTATATTATTATATTTTTAAGTGTTAATATTATCAATGTTCGTTTTTTTCTTTTGTAAAATCTGAACATAAAATGTTTTTTGCATACATTACTCCAGCAAATAGTGTCATAGCTATTGCTATGTAAAATAAGTATAATGTTATTTTAGAAAGCTCTGCAAATGTTTCAGAAAGTAAAGAAAACATAATTGCTACAAAAAACAAAACAGTTGCAATCTTTCCATACCATTTACTATGAACAGTAACAATATTTTTTTTATAAAGTACAAAACCTACTGTAATCATGATAAGTTCCTTTGTTGCTAAAATAACTAAAATCCAGAAAGGAATAATTCCTTTTATAATTAAAGCAGTTATTGTACTTATTTGTGTAATTTTGTCTGCCAAAGGATCCATTAATTTGCCCCAATCTGTAATGAGATTGTATTTCCTTGCAATTCTTCCATCTAACACATCTGTAAAATTTGCAATTAAGAAAAATATGAATGCATACAAATATTGTTCTGAAAGAATAAGAGTAAATATAACTGGTACTAATATTAGTCTTATAATTGTTAAGTAGTTTGGTAAATTTTTTATATTTGTTTTTTGCATATTTTTTATTACTATGTTAGTTGTTAAAACTAACATATCCTCCTTTATATAATTTATGTTTTCTTTAGCTAAAAATTTCAAAAGTTAGGTTGTTATCTATATTATTTACTGAAACGGTTTTTCCATCTGTAATTTCGCCAGTTAATATTTTCTCTGAAATAACGTCTTCAATATAGCGTTGGATTGCACGGCGAAGAGGTCTTGCACCAAATTTTAGATTTGTTCCTTTTTTTAAAATATATTCTTTTGCTGTATTTGAAACATTTAGTGTAATATTTTTGTCAGATAATGCTTTTTGAGTGTCTTCAAGCATTAAGTCTACAATTTTAATTAATTGCTCTTTTGTTAGACTTTCAAAAACAACAATTTCATCAACTCTGTTTAAAAATTCTGGTCTAAACACATCTTTAAGTTTTTCTTCAATTTTGTAATTATCAACTGTAGATTTTCCAAAACCGATAGAATTAGAATTTAAATTAGAACCAGCATTAGAAGTCATTATAATAATTGTGTTTTCAAAACTTACCGTGTTACCTTGACTATCTGTTAATCTACCATCATCTAAAACTTGAAGTAAAATGTTAAATACATCTGGATGTGCTTTTTCAATTTCATCAAGAAGTATTATAGAGTAGGGGTGACGTTTAACTTTGTCTGTAAGTTGACCTGCGTCGTCATAACCAACATACCCAGGAGGTGCACCAATTAGTTTTGCTGTTGAATTGCTCTCCATGTATTCAGACATATCTATTCTGATTATAGAATCTTCTTTTCCAAACATTTCAAAAGATAGAGCCTTTGCAAGTGCTGTTTTTCCAACTCCTGTAGGACCAACAAAAATAAAAGATGGTGGACGTTTTGTGGATTTTAAACCAGCTCTGTTCCTTCTAATTGCACGAGCTACTGCATTTACAGCCTCTTCTTGACCAATAATTTTTTTATGAAGATTTGTTTCCAAATTTAATAATTTTTTTGTTTCTTCTTCTGTTATTTTATTTACTGGAATTTTAGTCCAGCTTTCAATAACATTTGCAATATCTTGTACAGTTAGATTCTTAATTTCCATTGTAGAATTTATTTTGTCTATTTGTTCAATCAATTTACATTCTTCTGTTTTTAAAGAAGCTGCTTTTTGATAATCTTCAGTTGAATCTGTAGTTATTGCTTGGTCTTTTTGTTCTTGAACATCTTTTAGTTTTTGCCTTAATATTTCTAATTGATAAAGTTCCTTGTTTTCTAAATTAATTCTAGAACATGCTTCGTCTAAAATATCTATTGCTTTATCAGGTAAAAATCTGTCATGAATATATTTTTCAGACATTATAACAGTTTGTTTAATAACATCTGATGAAATTTTTACCTTGTGGTAATCTTCATAATATTTTTTAATTCCATCTAGAATACCAATAGAATCTGTAACAGAAGGTTCTTCTATTAATACTTGTTGAAATCTTCTTTCTAAAGCAGTATCTTTTTCTATATACTTTCTGTATTCTTTAATTGTTGTTGTACCTATTAACTGTATTTGGCCACTTGCTAAAGCAGGTTTTAATATATTTGCTGCGTTCATTGAGCTGTCTTCACCACCAGAACCAGCACCAATTATAGAATGAATTTCATCAATTACTAGTATAATATTACCATATTGAACACAATCTGCAATTATTCCTTTCATTCTTGCTTCAAATTGACCTCTAAATTGAGTTCCAGCAACAACAGAAGTCATATCTAATAAATAAACCTCTTTGTTTAATAATTTTGCAGGTACATTTTTAGATGCAATTTTTAGTGCTAAAGCATTTGCAATAGCTGTTTTTCCAACACCTGGTTCTCCAATTAAGCATGGGTTATTTTTAGAACGTCTATTTAAAATTTGAATAACTCTTTGTAGTTCTTTATCTCTGCCTATTACAATATCAAGCTCATTATTTTGGGCTTTAAATGTAAGGTTAGTGCCATAAACATCTAAATATTTTTTCTTTTTATTTTTAGGCTTTTTCTTTTCAGGTTTAACTTTTCTTTTTACATTTGAGCCAGAAATTTCTTCAGAAGAGTTTTTAGCTTTTTGCTCTCCACCAAAAATATTTCCAAATATAGAACCAAGTGGAATTGCTCCTGCAAATACTTTTGGTTGTTCTTCTTGTAGGTCTTCATCATCTTGTTCTTGGTAATCTTGAGATAGAGGTACAGCATCAAGTTCAATTCCATCAATATCTCCTAAATTTTCTGAAATTGATTTAAAAAGCCCTTCTAATTGTTTATTCATTTCATTAGCATTATTATTAAAAATTGTTTGGTTCTGTGCGTTAAGAATTTCATCTGTATTAATTCCTTGCTTTTTTGCACAATCTATACATAATCCTTCCATTTCTCTTTTTCCATCAGGAGTAATTTTACTAGAAAAAATAGCTGCCTGATTTTTGTGACACATTGAACATATCATAAATTTTTTCCTCATTTCTATATTATTATAACACCATAATATTATATAATAAAATAGAAGGATTGTAAAGGGATTTTTTCTTAAAAATTCAATAAAAAGCTCTTGCACAAAAGATAAATTTGTAGTATAGTAAGTAGCGAGGAAAAACAATCTAAAAGATAACAACAAAATATACAAAAGGAGGTATGATTATGGCAACATATATAATAATAGCAGTAGTTGCATATTTAATTGGAAGTACAAGTTTCTCTGTTATAATTAGCAAAAAAATGGCTGGTTTTGATGTAAGAGAAAAAGGGAGCGGAAATGCAGGTACAACAAACATGCTTCGTTCTGTCGGAAAAAAAGCAGCTATACTTACTTTAATATGCGATATTTTAAAAGGAGTTGTAGCAGTATTTATTGCTTTAATTGTAGGAAGAATTTCAAAAAATTTAGATAAGGCATTACTTGTTCAAATTGCAGGAATTTTGGTTGTAGTACGGACATACTTTTCCAATATTTTTTGAATTTAAAGGGGGAAAAGGTGTTGCAACAGCTTTAGGTGTTTTATTTACAATAAATTGGAGAATAGGTTTAATTTGTTTAGTATTTGCACTTGTAGTAATGTTAACTAGTAAAATGGTTTCACTAGGTTCTATTGCAGCAGCGGTTTTATTTCCTGTTTTAACATTATTTATGAATTCGAATTTTATAGTTGAAGCAAGTGGAATAAAATATTTTATTTTTAGTTTAATTTTAGCTTTGTTTGTAATTTTTAATCATAGAGAAAACTTACAAAGAATAGCAAATGGAACTGAAAACAAATTGAATTTTAGTAATAAAAATTAAAAAAATACATAGGTTTAATAAGGAGATTTTAACAAAATGAAAAATATAGCAATTATAGGAAGTGGTAGTTGGGGTGTTGCGCTAGCTATTCATTTAGCAAAAAATGGACATAAAATTAAAATATGGTCATATGAAAAGGAAGAAGCAGATTTAATAAATAATCAAAGAAAGTGTAAATTTTTACCAAATGTAGAGATACCTGATAATATAGAGTGTAAGCTAGATTACGAAGAAGTCATAAAAGGTGCTGATTTAATTTTACAAGTTACACCATCTAAATTTACGAGAAATATTGTAAGGCAATATGCAAAATATGTTGATGTAAAAAAACAACCAATAATAGTTTGCTCAAAAGGAATTGAAAAAGAAACAACTTTAACTTTAGATGAAGTTATTTTGCAAGAAATACCTAATGCAAGAATTGGAGCTTTGTCAGGGCCAAGTCATGCAGAAGAAGTATCAATTGCAGTACCAACATTATTAGTTATAGCTTCTGAAGATGAAAAAGTTAAAAATTTAGTGCAAGATGTATTTATGAATGAATATATGAGGCTTTATACTTCAAATGATGTTAAAGGTGTAGAACTAGGTGGGGCATTAAAAAATATAATAGCATTTTGCAGTGGAGTTGCTGCAGGAATTGGCTTTGGAGATAATACATTTGCAGCATTAATTACACGTGGATTAGTAGAAATAAGAAAATTGGGTATTGCATTAGGTGGTAAAGAAGAAACTTTTTATGGTTTAAGTGGTTTAGGAGATTTAATTGTAACATGTTTGAGTGAACATTCAAGAAATAGAAAAGCAGGAAAGCTTATAGGGCAAGGCAAAACTATTGAGGAAACAAAAAAAGAAGTTGGAATGACAATAGAGTCTATAGATAATATTGAAGTTGCAAAAGAATTAAGCGACAAATTAAATTTAGAAATGCCAATACTAAATTCTGTTTATGATATATTATATAATAATTTAGATCCTAAAGAAGCTGTAAAGTCATTAATGACTAGAAAAAGAAAACAAGAAGATTAGTATATTTTATTGGATTTTAATACATAATAAAACAGAAAGGATGATTTTAAAATGGAATTTTTTGATAAATTAAGTAAAAAAGCAAGTGACACTTACAAAGGAGCTGCAGAAAAAACTGGAAAATTAGCAAAAGAAACAAAGCTAAAAATAAAAATAAATGATAATAAATCTAAAATTAACGTTTTATATCAAGAAATTGGTAAAAAGGTATATCAAAAACATATTGATGAACAAGAAATTTGCATAAAAAAAGATTTAGAAGAAGAATGTGCAAAAATTGATATTTTAGCAAATGAAATAGACTCATACCATAAAGAAATTTTAGGTTTGTCAGACCAAAAATCTTGCATTAATTGTAAAGAACCAATAGATATTAAAGCAAAATTTTGTCCAAATTGTGGAACTGAACAACCGGAAAATAAAGCTATAGAGCCAGAGGTTATTGAAGAAAAAGCCGAGAAGCAAGAAACTGAAGGCGATGTTACAGCTGAACATTCTGAAGAAAATAATCAAAATGAGCAAAACGAAAATAATTAATTAATTTGGGTTAGTAAGGATAACGTTCAAAGAGATATTTTATTATATTGTTTGCATTTTTATCTGAAATGTTAATAAATATATCTTTATCTAAACTAACCCACATTTTTATATCAAATTCATCTATATTATCTGCAAAAGTGCCTATAAGCTCGGCCATTTCTATAGGGTTCTTATATTCTTTTTCCCATCTTAATTTTTTTTCAATTTCTAAATTTGTATTATAAAATTTACTTAAAAATTTATTTATTTCTCCTTTTTTCTTACTATGAATTTTAATAACTGTAGCCATATTAACTCCTTTACGCTTTTTCTTTTATTATAAGTTAATGATAGAAAAAATATACATTTAGCTCTTGAAAAATTCTGAAAAAAGTATATAATATATATATCGTAAAAAGAGGAGGAAGAAAATTTGAATTATTCAAAACTAGAAGAAGAATTAGAATACACATTTAAAAATAAGAGTTTACTTACAACAGCACTAACACATACATCTTATGCAAATGAGAAAAAAACAATAAGTAACGAAAAATTAGAATTTTTAGGAGACAGTATTTTAGAATTTCTATCAAGTATATATATCTATAATAATTATCCTAAATTAAAAGAAGGAGAAATGACAAAAGTAAGAGCACAAGTTGTTTGTGAAGAAAGCCTTTATAAAATTGCTAAAAAACATAAATTTAATTTATATTTGAATTTAGGAAAATCTGAAAGAATGCTTGGAAAAGAAAATGTAAAAATGGCAATACTTGCAGATAGTGTCGAGGCTGTTATTGCTGCAATGTATATAGACGGCGGGCTTGAGCCAGTAAATAATTTTATTATAGAAAATTTAAAAGAAGAAATAAAATTTGCTAGTAAAAATGTTGGACAAAAAGATTATAAAACAGTTCTTCAAGAATTGCTTCAAAAAAGTGGAGAAGCTAATATAGAATATAAAATTATAAAAGAATTGGGTCCAGACCATGATAAAATTTTTGTTTCTGAAGTTATATATAATGGAAAAATTTTAGCTTCAGGCGAAGGAAAGAGTAAAAAATTAGCTGAAATGGAGGCTGCAAAATTTGCAATATTAAAAATAAAAGAGGGGTGAAATCTATGAAAAAACAGTATATTATTCCAATATTTGTACCACATTTAGGTTGTCCAAATGATTGCGTTTTTTGTAACCAAAAATCAATTAGTGGACAAACAAAACAAATAACAAAGGAAGATGTAAAAAATATAATAGAAGAACACCTAAAATACATAAATGAAAATGTAAAAACAGAAGTAGCTTTTTTCGGAGGAAGTTTTACAGGAATAGAGGAAGAAAAGCAAATAGAATTACTTGAAGCGGCATATGAATATATAAAAAACAAAAAAATAGATAGCATAAGAATTTCAACAAGACCAGATTATATAAACAGAGAAATTTTAAAAAGATTAAAAAAATACAAAGTTAAAACAATAGAACTTGGGGTACAATCTGCAAATGACTATGTTTTAGAAAAAGCAGGTAGAGGACATACTTTTGAAGATGTTAAAAAGGCATCTAAATTAATAAGGTTCTATGGGTTTAATTTAGGACATCAAATGATGGTTGGGTTACCTGAAAGTACTAAACTTGATGATATTAATACAGCAAAACAATTAATAAAACTAAAGCCTAAAATGGTAAGAATATATCCAGTTCTTGTTATAAAAAATACAAAACTAGAAAAAGATTATAATTCTGGAAAATATAATCCATTAACGGTTGTACAAGCAGTAGAAATTTGCAAAGAATTAGTAAAAATATTTGCAAATAAAAAAATAGATATAATTAGAATTGGTTTGCAACCAACAGATACAATATCAAGCCCACAAAATAAAAATAGTGAAGTTGTGGCAGGACCATTTCATCCAGCATTTAGACAACTGGTAGAATCTGGAATGTGGTATGATGTTATTCTTACAAAAATAAAGAAACTAAATATTAAAGTAAAAGAGGTTGAAGTTGTTGTCAACCCAATAGATGTAAATAATGTGGTTGGACAAAAAAAGGAAAATATCAAAAATTTAAAAGAAATTTATGATGTAGACTTAATTGTAAAAGCAGATGAAAAAATAAAACAAGGAAAATCTAAAATTAATATTACAAAAACATATGGAGATATTTCTTACTAAATAAAATAGTTCATATTATATAAAATTACATTACGCAGAAAAATTTTAAAATTTAATTTTCCTAAAATATTCTATTGAAAAAAATATAAAAAGTGTTATAATTATTAAAGAAAGAAATGAAAGGATGATATTTATGAAGAAGAATAAAGAAAAAAATAATAAATTTAAATTAAGTAAAGGTGAACTTGCAATAAAAATTATAGCAATGATTTTAGCATTATTAATGATTTTATCAGTTGGTGTTACATGTATTTATTATTTCTTTTAATTGGAATAAAAAATAATATAAAAATTAAATGGGAAATGGGAGGTTTAATGTGGCAAATATAAAAGAAAATTTTTTAGAATATATACAAATATACCAACAAAGCCCAATAAAATTAATAACTTTAATTTTAGATTTAGCAATAGTTCTTTTTTTAGCTTATAACTTGCTCAAAATTGCTAAAGATTCAAGAGCATGGCAATTAATAAAAGGTATAGCATTACTTGTTATTGCAACTTGGCTTAGTGGAATATTGAATTTAAATATATTAAATTATATATTATCTGCTGTAATGAATTGGGGAGTTATTTTGTTAATAATAATATTCCAGCCAGAAATAAGAAGAGCCTTAGAACAATTAGGCACAAACAAATTCACAAAATTATTTGGTATGGATAAAGACATAATTACAAAAACAAAAGAAGATATATATAAAGTTGCAATTGCAGCTACAGAGCTTTCTAAAAGTAAAACTGGTGCATTAATTGTAATTGAAAGAGATATTAGAATTAAAGATATTATTTCAACTGGTGTTGAGATAAATTCAGAAGTTTCTCCACAACTTTTGGTAAATATATTTGTACCAAAAACACCATTACATGATGGTGCAGTTGTAATAAGTGAAAATAGAATAGTTGCAGCAGCATGTATGCTTCCTTTAGCATCAGATACAGATATTGCAAAAGAGTTAGGAACAAGGCATAGAGCTGCAATTGGAATTTCAAAAGAATCAGACGCGATAGCAATTGTTGTATCTGAAGAAACAGGAAAAATATCAGTTGCAAAAGATGGAACTTTAATAGCAGATGTTAGAGAAGATGTACTAAAAAAGATACTAATTAATAACATTGTAACAAAAAGATTTCCAGAAAAGGAAAATAATAATATAGAAAAATTTGGAAAAATAAAAGATTTTTTCAAAAAAATGCCTAAAAAGTCTTGACATAATCAAAAAAAAATTATATACTTATTCAGTATGAATTTTAGCGTTGAAGTCGAATGTGGCTACATTACTAAAAATGTAATGGAGGGAACTTCGATGGAGTATGTCATGGCTTAGACCAGGCGGTAAGTTTAAGTTAGAAAAATAAACTAACTAAAATAAAGCACTTATCCCAAAATTTCATGCAAATAGTTTGGGATTTTTAAATATCATAACACAAAACACCAGGGTGCATTATAACTTGCCAAGCTAATAAAATACAAAAATATTTTAAGGAGGGAATTTTAGAATGGCAAAACAAGTTGTAACTAGTGAAAAAATTAGAATAAGGGTAAAGGCTTATGAATCTCAAATTTTAGATCAGTCTGCTCAAAAGATAGTAGAAACTGCTAAAAAAACAGGTGCAAAAGTTTCAGGACCTATTCCATTACCAACTAAAAAAGAAGTTGTAACAGTTATACGTTCTCCACACAAACATAAAGATTCAAGAGAACAATTCGAAATGAGAACACATAAAAGAGTTATAGACATTCTTTATCCAACACAAAAAACTGTTGATTCACTTATGAAGTTAGAATTACCAGCAGGTGTTGATATAGAAATAAAACTATAATTTGTAAGAAATTACATAAACGTATATCAAGCACGTTAGAAGCTTGAAATTTAGCCAATGCTGGCAAGAAAACAAAATAGTTTTAGTCAGCCAATAGGAGGAGAAAAATGAAAAAAGGAATAATAGGAAAGAAAATAGGAATGACACAAATATTTGATGAAAAAGGATTAGTTATTCCAGTTACAGTTATAGAAGCTGGTCCATGTGTAGTAGCTCAAGTTAAAACATCTGAAACAGATGGATATAATGCTATTCAATTAGGATTTGGTGATATAAAAGAAAAACATATTAATAAACCAAGAAAAGGACATTTTGAAAAATCAAAATTAACAGCAAAAAAACATCTTAGAGAATTTAGATTAGAAGATATATCTAATTTTAAAGTTGGAGATGAAGTTAAAGCAAATATTTTTGAAGCTGGAGAGAAAGTAGATATCCAAGGAATTTCTAAAGGAAAAGGATTCCAAGGTGTTATAAAAAGACATGGTCAACATAGAGGACCTATGGGACATGGTTCTATGTATCATAGAAGACCAGGTTCAATGGGAGCTACTTCTACACCAGGTAGAGTATTTAAAGGTAAAAAATTACCAGGACATATGGGTTCAGTTACAGTTACTATCCAAAATTTAGATGTAATTGCTGTAGATATGGACAAAAATGTAATATTAGTAAAAGGTAGTGTTCCAGGAACAAAAGGAGCAATATTAAAAATAAAATCAGCTGTTAAGGCTATAAATTAGGAAAGGAGGAAGTTAAGTTATGCCTAAAGTAGATGTATATGATATAAACGGTAAAAAAGTTAGTGATGTTGAATTAAATGAAAAAATATTTGGAATAGAGCCAAATGAAAACATCGTTCATGAAGTATTAGTTAATTATTTAGCTAATCAAAGACAAGGTACACAAAGTACAAAAACAAGAGCAGAAGTTCGTGGTGGTGGAAGAAAACCATGGAGACAAAAAGGTACAGGACGTGCAAGACAAGGAAGCATTCGTGCACCACAATGGATTAAAGGTGGTATAGCATTAGGACCAAAACCACGTTCTTATAGATATTCTATAAATAAAAAAGAAAAACAATTAGCAATTAAATCAGTATTAAGTTCTAAAGTATTAGAAAGCAAACTAACAGTAGTAGATAATTTAGAGTTAGCAGAAATTAAAACTAAATCTATGGTTAAAGCTTTTGATAGCTTAAAATTAGAAGGAAAAACATTAGTTGTTTTACCAGAAAAAAATCTAAATGTTCAAGCATCAACAAAAAATATTGAAGGTGCAAAAGCAATACTAGTAAATACAATAAATATTTATGATTTATTAAAATATACTAATTTAGTTTTAACACTTGATACTGTTAAAAAATTAGAGGAGGTGTATGCTTAACCATGATAGCAGAAGAAATTATAATAGCTCCAATAGTTACTGAAAAGAGCAATAATGGTTTACAAGAAGGAAAATATACTTTCAAAGTAAACAAAAAAGCAACAAAGGTTGAAATCAGAAAAGCAGTAGAAAAACTTTTTGGTGTTAAAGTAAAAAATGTTAATACAATGAATGTTAATGGCAAAAAGAAAAGAGTTGGATATCATCAAGGAAAAACATCAGACTGGAAAAAAGCAATAGTTACAATAGATATGAATCCAGAAACTGAAAAATATTTAACAAAAGGTGGAAAAGAAGTTAAAGGTACAAAGAAATTTAAAGATTCAATAGAAGAATTTATGGGAGTATAAATTTAATAAAGAGGGCGATTTTTATGAGTAAAGAAAAAGAGTTTAGAAAATCAATGGTACCGTTAATGGATTCTAATAATGTTATTATATTAGATAATAAAAGCAACATATATGGACGCAGAAATGAAAATGGAGATTTAGTAGCAACATATTGGGATGATTTAACACCAGAACAACAAGAATATGTTGTTAAAAATACATCTCATGCACCACAAAAGGAAATTAAAGTTCCAAAAAAAGGTGTGGCTCCAACTCAAGAAGAGTTAGAAGCTTTTTGGGAGTGTAGATAATTAGTATCGAGAAAAAACTCGGAAAATAAATTTTATCTGTATGCGGTGCAGGAAAAAAGACCGTAAATATATTTAAAAATCTTATTAAAAATAAGAATTAAGAAAGGAAAGAGAAAAATGGCAACAAAAAGATTTAATAGCTATACACCATCTAGAAGAAATATGACAGTATTAGACTATCAAGAAATAACAAAGAAAACACCTGAAAAATCTTTATTAACAAAGAAAAAGAAACATGCAGGTAGAAATTCTTATGGTAGAATAACAGTACGTCATCAAGGTGGAGGAAATAGACAAAAATATAGAATTATAGATTTTAAACGTAAAAAAGATGATATAATTGCAGAAGTAATAGGAATTGAATACGATCCTAACAGAAGTGCAAATATAGCATTAATAAAATATGAAGATGGAGAAAAAGCATATATTTTAGCTCCACAAGGTTTAACAGATGGAGACAAAGTTGTATCTGGAAAAGCAGCAGATATAAAACCAGGAAACTGTATGGAAATAAACTCTATTCCAGTTGGTACTTTAATCCACAATATTGAATTAAACCCAGGACAAGGTGGAAAACTTGTCAAAGCCGCTGGACAAAGTGCACAATTAATGGCAAAAGAAGGAAAATATGCACATGTAAGATTACCTTCAGGAGAAATGAGATTAATTTTAGCAAATTGTAGAGCTACAATAGGAGTTATAGGAAATTCAGATCATGAAAATGTAAAAATAGGTAAAGCAGGAAGAAAAAGACATATGGGAATAAGACCAACAGTTAGAGGATCTGCAATGAACCCATGCGACCATCCTCATGGTGGTGGTGAAGGTAAAGCTCCAATAGGTCATTCAGGACCAATGACACCTTGGGGTAAACCAGCTCTTGGATACAAGACAAGAAATAAAAATAAACAATCAAATAAATTTATAGTTAAGAGGAGGAAATAAAACTTATGTCAAGATCAAGTAAAAAAGTGCCTTTTGTAGCTGAAGAATTAATGAAGAGAATTGAAGCTATGAATGCAGAAAACAAAAAAGAAGTTGTTAAGACCTGGTCTAGAGCTTCAACAATATATCCACAAATGGTTGGCCATACTATTGCTGTTCATGATGGAAGAAAACACGTTCCTATATATATAACAGAGGAAATGATTGGTCACAAATTAGGTGAATTTGCTCCTACAAGAACATTTAAAGGTCATGCAGGAGAAAAAACAACAAAAAAATAAAATAAAACCTACCATATAAAGAGAGGAGAATTATAATGGAACAAGAAAGAAATACAGCTCAAGCAACTCTTAAATATGCAAGAATATCTCCAAGAAAAGTTAAGATAGTTGCAGATTTAATAAGAGGAAAAGATGTAACAGAAGCTTTAGCAATAGTTAAATTTACACCAAAAGCATCTTCAGATATAATTGAAAAGCTTCTTAAATCAGCAATTGCAAATGCTGAAAATAATCATGATATGAAACATGAAAATTTATATATTTCTGAAATTTATGCAAACCAAGGTCCAACTCTAAAAAGAATTAGACCAGCTGCAAAAGGTTCAGCAGTAAGAATAAGAAAAAGAACAAGTCATATAACAATTGTTCTTAAAGAAAAGGAGGGTAAATAGAGCTATGGGACAAAAAGTACACCCAACAGGAGCAAGATTAGGAATAATCAAAAATTGGAGCTCTAAATGGTATGCAGATGATAACCACTTTGCAGATTATTTAGTAGAAGACCAAAAAATTCGTAAATTTTTAAAGAAAAAAGAATATGAAGCTGGAATTGCTAATATTGAAATAGAAAGAACAGCTAAATTCATAAAAATAAATGTTTATACAGCTAAACCAGGAATTTTAATAGGAAAAGGTGGAGCTGGAGCTGAAAAATTAAGAGCAGATATTAAAAAATTAATTGGAAAAGATGTTAATTTAAATGTTGTTGAAGTAAAAAATACAGGTTTAGATGCAACACTTGTTGCAGAAGATATTGCTTCACAACTAGAAAGAAGAATTTCGTTCAGACGTGCTATGAAACAATGTATGCAAAAAACTATGAAATCTGGAGCAGCTGGAATTAAAACAGCAGTATCAGGAAGATTAGGTGGAGCAGATATGGCAAGAACTGAATTTTATAAAGAAGGAAATATTCCATTACAAACATTAAGAGCCGATATTGATTATGGATTTGCAGAAGCAGATACAACATATGGAAAAATCGGTGTAAAAGTATGGATATATAAAGGAGAAGTTCTTCCAACTAAAAAAATGGAAGGAGGAGAAGAATAATGCCATTAATGCCAAAAAAGACAAAGCACAGAAAAGTGCAAAAAGGTAGAAATAGAGGAAAAGCAACAAGAGGAAACGTTGTTTCTAATGGTCAATTTGGATTGCAAGCATTAGAAGCAGGACTAATTACAGGAAACCAAATTGAAGCTGCCAGAGTTGCAATGACTCGTTATATGAAAAGAGATGGTAAAGTTTGGATTAAAATATTCCCAGACAAACCAATTACAAGAAAACCAGCTGGAACTCGTATGGGTAAAGGTAAAGGTAATACAGAATTTTGGGTAGCAGCTGTAAAACCTGGTAGAGTTATGTTTGAAATAGCAGGAGTACCAGAAACAACAGCTAGAGAGGCATTACGTTTAGCAAAAAATAAATTACCAGTAAAAACAAAATTCGTAATGAAAGAAGAGAATATAATCGAGGAGGGTGAAAATAATGAAAATAAATAAAATAAAAGAAATGTCTTCACCTGAATTAGAAAAAGAATTAGGTGAATTAAAAACAGAATTATTTAAACTTAAATTTAGTTTAGCTACAAAATCTTTACAAAATCCTATGAAAATTAGAGATGTAAAAAAAGATATAGCAAGAATTAATACAGTTTTAACTGAAAGAAAAATTGCTGAAAAGAAAGGGGTAAATGAGTAATGGAACAAACAAGAAATCTTCGTAAAACAATGATTGGTACAGTAAAATCTAATAAAATGGATAAAACTGTAGTAGTAGCTGTTGAAAGAAAAGTTAGACATAAAGTTTATGGAAAAATAGTAAAAAGAACATATACTTTAAAAGCTCATGATGCTGAAAATAGTTGTCAAATTGGAGATAAAGTAAAAGTTATGGAAACCAGACCTCTTTCTAAAGATAAAAGATGGAGAGTAGTTGAAATAGTAGAAAAAGCTATTATAAAATAATTAAAAAAATATAGTGAATTAGTTTTTATAAAAATATTGCAAAGATTTAAAACTAAAATAATGCAAAATTTTAAAAAAAACGGAAAGGATACGAAAATGGTACAACAACAATCAATACTAAAAGTAGCTGATAATACAGGTGCTAAAGAAATTATGTGTATCAGATGTTTAGGAGGTTCTTATAGAAAAACAGCTAGTATTGGAGATATAATAGTTGCCTCTGTAAAAACAGCAACACCAGGTGGCGTTGTAAAAAAAGGTGATGTTGTAAAAGCTGTTATAGTTAGAACTAAAAAACCTATTAGAAGAGCAGATGGTTCTTATGTAAGATTTGATGAAAATGCAGCAGTATTAATAAAAGAAGACAAAACACCTAGAGGAACACGTATATTTGGACCTGTTGCAAGAGAGTTAAGAGATGGAGAATATATGAAAATATTATCATTAGCTCCAGAAGTTCTTTAAACTATATATAAAATTCAAAAAGAAGGAGGAAAACCTTAAATGAAATTAAAAAAAGGTGATAATGTCATTGTTTTATCTGGAAATGATAAAGGAAAAACAGGAGAAATAACAGAAATTATACCAAGAACTAACAAAGTAACTGTAAAAGGTGTTAATGTTAGAAAAAAACATGCTAAAGCAACACAAAAAGAAGAAGGCGGTATAAAAGAAATAGAATTTCCAATTCATTCTTCAAAAGTAAGTCTTGTTTGCCCTAAATGCGGTAAGAAAACAAGAATAGGATATGTAGTTGAAGATGGAAAAAAATTCAGAATATGTAAAAAATGTGAAGCAAAAATAATGTAATTAAGTGTTTTTAGAAAGGAGGAACAATTTTAATGGAAATCTTAAAAGAACAATATGAGAAAGAAGTAGTACCAGCTTTAATGAAAAAGTTTGGATATAAATCAATAATGCAAGTTCCAAAATTAGATAAAATAGTTATAAATATTGGTTTAGGAGATACTAAAGATAATCCTAAATCATTAGAAAATGCAATGAATGATTTAAGCATAATAACAGGTCAAAAACCAGTTATTACAAAAGCTAAAAAGTCAATTGCAGCATTTAAAATAAGAGAAGGAGTTAACATTGGATGTAAAGTTACATTAAGACAAGATAAGATGTATGACTTTGCTTATAAATTAATGAATGTTGCACTTCCAAGAGTAAGAGACTTTAGAGGAGTTTCTACAAAATCTTTTGATGGTAGAGGAAATTTCTCAATGGGAATAAAAGAACAATTAATATTCCCTGAAATTGAATATGATAAAGTAGATAAATTAAGAGGAATGGATATAATTTTCGTAACAACAGCAAAAACAGACGAGGAAGCAGCAGAATTATTAAAATTACTTGGAATGCCATTTGCTGCTTAATTCAAAAATTTAAAATAGGAGGAATTAATTCGATGGCAAAAATGTCAATGAAGGTTAAACAACAAAAACCACAAAAATATAAAACTAGAGAATATAATAGATGTAAACTTTGTGGTAGACCACATGCATATATTAGAAAATATGGAATTTGTCGTATATGTTTTAGAGAATTAGCTCATAAAGGAGAAATTCCAGGAGTTAAAAAAGCTAGTTGGTAGTCAAAACGATTAAAACAGTAATCTGCAAATTTTCGACAATTATTATGTACATCGGCATACAGACGTATAGCCTTAACTTATAATAAATATCAAAAATGCGCATCTTACTATTTTTAATCAATTTGACAGATGCTTAAATAATAAAGAAAAATTAATAAAAAATCATAAAAAAGGAGGTCAGTATAAATGAATACTACAGATCCAATAGCAGATATGCTAACAAGAATAAGAAATGCAAATACTTCTAAACATAAAACTGTGGATGTACCATGTTCAAAAATGAAAATGGCTATTGCCGAGATTTTATTTAAAGAAGGATACATAAAATCTTTTGAAGAAATAAAAGATGATACACAAGGTATTATTAGAATTACTCTAAAATATGATGAAAAAGGAACAAGAGTAATAGATGGATTAAAAAGAATTAGTAAACCAGGATTAAAAGTATATGCAGGTAAAGAAGAATTACCAAAAGTGTTAAATGGTTTAGGAATAGCGATAATTTCTACATCAAAAGGATTAATGACAGATAAGGAAGCAAGAAATGCCGGAATTGGTGGAGAAGTTTTAGCTTACGTATGGTAAGAGTATATAAAAGGTTTCATTAATGATAAAATTCATTTAGAAAAATGTAATTTAATGAAAGCGGAAGGAGGAAAAAAATGTCAAGAATAGGAAATAAACCTATTACAGTACCTAATGGTGTAGATATAAAAATTGAAAATAATCACATTACTGTAAAAGGTCCAAAAGGAACTTTAGAAAGAACTATTGAACCAGAAATTTCTGTAAAATTAGAAGATAATGTTCTTACAGTTTCAAGAGATTCAGATGAAAGAAGAAGTAAGAGCTTACATGGTTTAACAAGAACTTTAATAAATAATATGATAATGGG
>OLHE01000606.1_pt1 | contig 28085 bp, 27 predicted proteins | sample 1605821 | NCBI WGS metagenome assembly OLHE01 (sample SAMN03283250) | human gut metagenome | biome: human-associated habitat; material: feces | host: Homo sapiens | place: USA | collected 2013
CAGAACGTTTCTTTGCCTTATGACTATATGATTTCTTTACTGTCCAGGATGATTGTTGTTGGTCCATCATTGATCAGTGAGACTTTCATCATCGCTCCAAAGATTCCTGTTTCTGTATGGACCCCTGCATTTTCTAATGCTTTATTAAAATATTTATATAATGGTTTTGATATTTCTGGTTTAGCAGCATCTAAAAAACTAGGTCTCCTTCCTTTTTTACAATTTGCATATAAAGTAAATTGTGAAATAGAAAGAATTTCTCCTTTGATATCCATCAATGATAAATTCAATTTTTCATTTTCATCTTCAAAAATTCTTAAATTGATAAGCTTATTAACCATCTTATCAACAATTTCTTCATTATCATCATTCGTAATACCTACTAATACCATAAATCCTTGTTTGATTTGTCCATTTATTTTTCCTTCAATTTCCACGCTTGCTTCACTTACTCTTTGTACAACTAATCTCATATTCATTTCTACCTTTCTTTTTATAAAAGTGTTATAATCATTATAATTCATTTTGTATTAAGGAGGAAGATTTTTTTATGAGTGGAACTTTAGCTTATAATATGAGACCTCAATCTCTTTTAGATATATTAGGACAAAAACATATTATAGGTAAAAATGGTTTATTTACTAAATTTGTAGAAAAGAATCATCCAATGTCTGTTATTTTATATGGCCCACCAGGTTGTGGTAAAACAACTCTTGCAATGGCTTTGGCTCATGATTTAAATATGCCTTGTCGTACTTTTAATGCATCTACAGGAAATAAAAAAGAAATGGATTTGATTATTGAAGAAGCTAAATTATCCAATGGTCTTTTTGTCATTATCGATGAAATTCATCGTATGAATAAAATGAAACAAGATAATTTACTTCCTTATGTAGAAAGTGGTCTATTGATTATTGTTGGATGTACAACAGCTAATCCTTATCATTCAATCAATCCTGCCATTCGTTCAAGATGTCAAATCATTGAAGTTAAGCCTTTAACTCAAGAAGATATTATTCAAGGTTTACATCACGCTTTAGATAGCGAAAAGGGCTATCATCATCAATATCAATGTGATGAAGAAGTCTTGCAACATATTGCTCGTCTTTCATCAGGAGATATTCGTTTTGCATATAATTGTTTAGAAGTATGTACAATTATCTCTCATGATAATCATATTACTATTGAAGATGCTAAAAATGCTTTAACACAAGCCAATGGTCAATTTGATAAAGATGAAGATCAATATTATGATACTTTAAGTGGTTTACAAAAATCTATTCGTGGAAGCGATCCTAATGGAGCTATGTATTATTTTGCAAAGTTGATAGAATATAATGATATTGAATCTTTAGAAAGACGTGTTCTTGTTTGTGCATATGAAGATGTTGGACTTGCTAATCCAAATGCTTGTATGCGTACTGTTGCTGCTTTTCAAGCTGCCAGAACAGTAGGATTTCCTGAGGCAAGAATTCCTATTGCAAGTGCTATTATTGATTTATGTCTTTCACCTAAATCTAAATCATCAGAAGCAGCTATTGATGCTGCCTTAGCTTCTTTAAGACAACAATCTTTGCCTGCACCTGAATATTTAAGATTAACACCTGTTGGTCTAGAAGAGGATGAAAAATATAATTATGATCGTCCTGAGTTATGGGAATATATTCAATATTTACCTGATCAAATCGCAAATAATCAATTCTATGTACCTTGGATGACAAGTCAATATGAAAAAGCTTTAGCTGAAAATTATCGACGTATTTTAAAACATGGTCGTACAAGTAATATTAAAAAATTAAATCATACAAAAAAATCCTAAACTTTTAGGATTTTTTCTATATCATCTGTTACTTGTTCAATGGTTTGTTCAAAGTTTTCTAAATTCACATCATACCAATGAACATCAAATTGGTTTTTAAACCAAGTATACTGTCTTTTAGCGTATTGTCTTGAATGTTTTTTTATTAGCTCTAAAACATCATTTAAATCAATTTGATGATCATAATAATCAAACCATTCTTTATAACCAATCGCTTTCATACTTTGATGATTTCTTGTAAGTCCTTGACTATAAAGACGCTCCATTTCTTCTTTTAAACCATTTTCCATCATCACATCAACACGTTTGTTAATTCTTTCATATAAAACATCTCTAGGAAGCGTTAATCCCACAAAATAAGCATCATATAAACAAATATGCTCTTGTTCTTCTAACATTTCACTTTTTCTTTTACCTGTTGTTTCATAGATTTCAATAGCTCTTAAAACACGTCGACGGTTATTGAAATGCAATATTTTTGCACTTTCTTCATCAATTGATTTTAAATGATCATGTAATTGTTCATTTGTATAATCTTTATATTTTTCATTTATTGCATGATGATCATTTTCCATTTCATCAAATTGATAATCATATAATGCTGCTTTTATATATAAGCCTGTTCCTCCAACAATTATTGGAACATGTCCTCTTTGGGTAATTTCTGTTATCTTTTTTCTTACTGTTTGTTGAAAATCATGAACACTGTATGTTTCATCAGGATTTAAAATGTCTACACAATGATGAATAATACCTTCTTTTTCTTCTTCTGTGACTTTAGCAGTTCCTATATCCATCTGTTTATAAATTTGCATAGAGTCTCCACTAATAACTTCTCCATTGAACTTTTTAGCAAGAGCTACTCCCATTTTTGTTTTACCAACACTTGTTGGTCCAATTACAACAATTACTTTTTCCATTATACGACCCTCTTAAACAATTTTTCTAATTCATATGCTGAATAATGAATAATCGTTGGTCTTCCATGTGGACAAACATAAGGATTATCACAACGCATTAAATTATCAACAATTGTTTGCATTGACTCAATTGATAGATGACTATTTCCTTTTAAAGATGCTTTGCAACTTAATGTTGCTATAGCATGTTCTTGTAAAGAAAGTAAATCAATTTTATTATCTTTTAATATCTGTTGAATCATATCTTCAATAAATAAATGTTCATTAATTTGATTCATCCACATTGGCAGTTGTTTAATAATAAAACCATTACCAAAAGGCTCTAAATCAATGCCAACTTCTTTTAATAAGTCTTTTCTTTCTTCAATCATCATACATTCACTTAAAGGATATTCAACTGTAATAGGTACTAATAAATCTCTCATTGTCATATCTGGATGACTATATTTTTCCAGAAAATATTCATAATTGATTCTTTCTTGTGCAGCATGTTGATCTATCAAATACATTCCACTATCATCTTCACCTACAATATAAGTTCCATGAATTTGTGCTTTTACAAATATTTTCTTTTTCATTTCTTTTAAAGACACTTCAACTTTTTCGAGTTGGATAGGTTCTTCAACAAGCTTTTCTACAGGTTCTGTTATATATTCATTTTTTTCTTCATGAACAAATAGTGGTTGTTTTTTTTCTTGAATAAATGAAGCTTGCGGTTTTTCTTGAACTTTTGTAGGAATTTCTTGTCTAAAATCAATATCTAGATCCATTTGATCTAGTTGTGGCTTAAAGACTGGTCTTTCTTCTTTGACTTGGTAAGTTAAATTAACATTTTCCAAAGTTTTAGATACCGCATCAAAAATCAATTGTTTTAATTCGTATTCTTTAGAAAACTTAACTTCTAACTTGCTTGGATGAACATTGACATCCACTAAATAAGGATCAATTTCAATATTGATGACTGCAACAGGATAACGATTATCTGCTAAATATTTACGATATGCTTGATTAATAGCATCGATTGCTACTTGATTTTTAACAATACGATGATTGACCATCGTAACAATATGATTCTTACTTGCCCTATTCACTTCAATTTTGCCAATAAAACCTTCTATTTGAAATTCATCATTTCCAGCTTTTAAATTCAACATATTTTTAACCACAGATAACCCATAAATCTGATGAATAACTTCTAATAAATTTCCATTTCCATTTGTTTTATAAGTCATCTTATCATTATGTATTAAAGTAAAAGCAATATCTGGATGAGATAAAGAAAGTCTTTCTACATAATTTTGTATATGTGCAAATTCAGCATTGACAGATTTTACATATTTTAATCTTGCTGGTACATTTTGAAAAAGCTTTGAAACAGAAATATTTGTTCCTCTATTAAGATCACTTTGTTTTTGTTCAATAAATTTACCAAATTCATAAATTACTGTTGATCCTTGACTTCCATCACTGGTTTTTAAAACAAAATGAGAAATAGAAGCAATGGAAGGAATAGCTTCGCCTCTAAAGCCTAATGTTTGAATACAAAATAAATCTTGATCATTATAGATTTTACTTGTTGCATGTCTTGAAAAACAAAGACGTGCATCATCTTTATCCATTCCTGATCCATCATCAATAATTTGAATTAAATTCATTCCTCCTTCTTCTATAATAATATCTATTTTAGAAGAAGAGGCATCAATACTATTTTCAACTAGTTCTTTGACAACATTTGCTGGTCTTTCAATGACTTCACCAGCTGCTATTTTATTTGCTAAAATATCATCAAGTTGTTTTATTTTCATAGGCCACCTCTACTTTACTAATTTCTTTAATTCGATTAAAGTTGACAAAGCATCTAATGGTGATAAAGCCATTGGATCAATTGTCTTTAAATATTTTTCAACTTCACTTTCTTTTTCAATAACTTGAACTTGTTTTTCTTCAATTAAACAATCTTCTACGTTATTTTCTTCAAGTGTTTCTAATACTAAATTAGCACGATTGATTACTTCATCCGGTAATTTAGCAAGTTTAGCCACATTGACCCCATAAGATTTATTAGAACGTCCTTTTTTAATTAAATATTCAAATACTAAATGATCATTATCTACTCTAGCACTGGCATGAACATTTTGGATACCAAGACCTTTATCTTCTAAAAATGTAAGTTCATGGTAGTGGGTTGAAAATAATGTCATACAATGAATTTCACTGGCAATATATTCAATCATTGCCTGGGCAATAGCCATTCCATCAAAAGTTGCTGTTCCTCGACCAATTTCATCAAATAAAATCAACGATTTTTCACTAGCAAAACGTAAAGCATTATTCGCTTCTAACATTTCTACCATGAAAGTTGATTGACCACTAATTAAATCATCACTTGCTCCAATACGCGTAAAGATTTGATCAAAGATTGTAAGATTCGCATATTTAGCAGGAACAAACGAACCAATTTGTGCCATAATAACAATTAAAGCTACTTGTCTCATATAAGTCGATTTACCACCCATATTTGGCCCTGTAATTAAGACAACTGGTGAATTTTCATCAATTGAAACATCGTTAGGTACATATTTACCATGTCCCATGACTTTTTCAATGACACCATGTCTACCTTCTTTAATATCCATGATTTTTTGATCATTAAAGACAGGTCTTACATAACTATTTTCACTTGCTAACATTGCAAGAGATTGATAAACATCTACACGCGCGATAATTTTCGAAACATCTTGAATCAAATGGACTTCTTTTTTGATTTCATTTCTAACTTGAGTAAATAAAACATATTCTAATTTTTGAATTTTATCTTGTGCCGATAAAATCTTACTTTCCATATCTTTTAATTCAGGCGTAATAAATCTTTCTGCATTCGATAAACTTTGTTTTCTTGTATATTCGAATTCATCTTTAACAAGATCTAAACTTCCTTTTGTAACTTCAATATAATAACCAAAGACACGATTATACCCAACTTTTAAGTTTTTAATACCTGTTTTTTCTCTTTCTTTTTGTTCAAAATCAACTAACCATTGTTTTCCATGATCTCTTAAATAACGTAATTCATCTAATTCTTCATTAAAATGATCTTTGATAATATTTCCTTCTTTAATCGTAAGAGGAGGATTATCAATAATAGCATCATCAATGAGTTTTGTAATATGTGATAGATCAATGATTTGATTGGCTAATTGATCTGTTAAAGGTTCATTGAATGAATAAAGTTGTTGTTTTAATTCTGGTAAGACTTTTAAAGAAGAAGCAATCCATTTTAAATCTCTTGCATTAATGTTTCCAAAAGCAATACGACTTGATAGTCTTTCTAAGTCATAGATTTCTTTTAATATTTCTTTAATACTTTCTCTTTGGATAAATTGTTGAGTAAAGATTTCAACAATATCTAATCTTTCTTCAATGGCTTCTTTTTTTAAAAGTGGTCGATCAATATAATTTTTTAAAAGTCTTGCTCCCATTGCTGATTTTGTCATATCTAATAGCCAAAATAAGGAACCATATTTTTCATGATCTTTAGAATTTTCAGTTAATTCTAATGATTTTTTAGTATAAAGATCCATTGTCATAAAATCTTGATTATTGATTTCTTCAATCATTTGAAGATGTTCCAAGTCTCTTTTTTGTGTTTCAATTAAATAATTTAATAATAAAGTAGATACTTTGATTTCTTTTAAATCTTTTATATTATGAAAAATATCTCGATATTTTTCATTAAATGTTTCATTATCATAATGAGATACCATAATTGAATCATTAAAGTTATATGTACAATCACTTTTAACAACAATTTCTTTAACTTCCATCGAAGCTAATTGATTATTTAAAAGATGATCCTTTTTATCAATATTGATGACTTGAAATTCACCTGTTGTAATATCACAAAAAGCAAGCGTATAAACAAAATCAAAAATCATCATACATGCGATATAATTATTTTTATTCTTTGTCATCGATTCATCAAAAATAGTACCTGGTGTGACAATTTGAACAACACCACGTTCAACAATACCTTTTTTTCCAGGATCTGTTAATTGTTCAACAATCGCGACTTTATGTCCATTATCTACTAATTTTTGAATATATCCACTCGCACTATGAAAAGGAACCCCACACATTGGAACTCTTTCTTTAGCGCCGGCATTTTTCCCTGTTAAAGCAAGTTCTAGTTCTTTAGAAACAATCATCGCATCATCAAAGAACATTTCATAGAAATCCCCTAATCTAAACATCACAATAGCATCTTTATTTTGTTCCTTGATACCTAAATATTGCATCATCATTGGACTGTATTTTTGTTTCATTTTTACACCTCATTCTAATTCGTTGATTATTATAACATAGAAAGAAACATCTTTCTATGTTATGAAATCGGGATTAATTTTCATTTCAAGTTCTTCATCGTTTGTTTTACTTTCTACAAGAATTGTTGTATTACCAATGATTTTTAAAGACATTTGTTTTTCTATTTCGATGTGCATTGTTTTATTTTCTAAGGTTGCATGGATACATCGAGGTAAGTATTGACTTTCAACAATAATTTGATCATTTTGACTGAGTTGATGATCTTTCATATTTAAATCAATAGCATCTTGGTAATGCACTTGTTGTTTTAATAAATAACTTTCATTTAAATGACTATACCAAATATGCAAATCAAAACTTCCTTCTATAAATGGTTGATGCTCCCTAATGATTCCTTGATATTGATGATTACAAATCCAACATCCTAGTATTTTATCAATCTCATTAACAACATAATCATATTTAGAAATCGTTTTTTTCGTTCCTTTTGATAAAGTTGCCTTGGTCATGATTTCATACACTTTACCAGCCATTTTGTCACCCCATATAACAATATGTCTAAAAATAAAAAAAAGACTTCAACGAAGTCTTATTTTTGTTCTTTAGAGTCTTTTAACACAACATCATGTGCGCCACCTTCAACAATTGAAGTAGCTGATACTAAAGTGATTTTAGCTTTTTGTTGCAATTCAGGGATTGTTAAAGCACCACAGTTACACATTGTATGTTTAATTTTTGATAATGATAAACCAACGTTATCTTTTAAGCTTCCAGCATATGGTACATAAGAATCTACACCTTCTTCAAAAGAAAGTTTAGCATCTCCACCCATATCATAACGTTGCCAGTTACGAGCACGAGCAGAACCTTCACCCCAATATTCTTTCATATATTGTCCATTAATTTGAACTTTATTTGTAGGAGATTCATCAAATCTTGAGAAATATCTACCTAGCATAATAAAATCAGAACCCATCGCTAAGGCTAATGTCATATGATAATCATGAACGATACCACCATCTGAACAAATTGGTACATAAATTCCTGTTTCTTTAAAGTATTCATCTCTTGCTTTAGCTACTTCGATTGTTGCTGTAGCTTGTCCACGACCAATACCTTTTTGTTCACGAGTGATACAAATTGATCCTCCACCGATACCAATTTTAACGAAATCAGCACCACATTCAGCTAAGAATCTAAATCCTTCTGCATCAACAACGTTACCGGCACCTACTTTAACAGTATCACCATAATTTTCTCTAATCCAATCGATTGTTAATTTTTGCCATTCTGAGAATCCTTCAGATGAATCGATACATAAAACATCAGCACCAGCTTCTACTAATGCAGGAACACGTGTAGCATAGTCACGTGTGTTGATTCCAGCACCAACAATGTAACGTTTATTTTCATCTAATAATTCATTTGGATTATTTTTTCTATTTTCATAGTCTTTTCTAAATACGAAATAATGTAATCTTTGTTCAGCATCTACTACAGGTAATGAATTTAATTTGTTATCCCAAATCATATCATTACATTCTTTAAGAGATGTTCCTAAATCTGCACAAATTAGTTTATCATATGGTGTCATAAAAGTTTCAACTTTTGTATCCATTGATAAACGAGAAATACGATAATCTCTTCCAGTAACAACTCCTAATAATTTACCGTTAGCAGTTCCATCTGCTGTAACTGCCATTGTTGAATGTCCAGTTTTTTCTTTTAAATCTAAAACATCTTTTAAAGTTGATTCAGGTGATAAGTTTGAATCACTTGGAACGAATCCAGCTTTATAATTTTTAACACGTCTTACCATAGCTGCTTGGCTTTCGATTGATTGAGATCCATAAATAAATGAAACTCCACCCTCTTTAGCTAAGGCAATTGCCATATTGTCATCAGATACAGCTTGCATAATTGCTGAAACTAATGGAACATTTAGTGATAATGCAGGTTCTTCACCTTTTTTAAATTTAACTAATGGTGTTTTTAAACTTACGTTTTCAGCACGACACTCAGCTGATGAGTATCCTGGAACTAATAAATATTCATTAAAAGTACGCGATGGTTCTTCAAAGTAAAATGCCATTTTTTTATCTCCTTATTCTTTCTATATTTTTGAAAAATTATAATCCCCAAATTTAAATAAGTCAATAATAAAAAGAAAAAGTAGGTTTCCCTACTTTAAAGCATTATTCATTTGTTGATTGATTGTTTGTAAGATTTCATTCACTTCATTTTGTAAATATAAATAATTAACAACTAATGGATGATTTTCATAATATGCTTTTTTTTCTTGATATTCTTGAATTGTTTTTGTAACTCGATCATCCTGTTTTGCTTTTTGATTGACAATCTTTTTTTGTAATACTTTTAATTCTTTTTCTAATCGTTTAAGTTTTTCATCATTTAAAACAAGTTTTTCATACTTTTGATATTCTTGAACAACTTCTAAAGCTAAAATTTCTTGATTTAATTTTCTAGCAAGCTCTTCAATTCTAGTCAACTTGTTCACCTTTTAAAGCCCAAGTTTTTACTTCTGTGACTTTTACAGGCACAATTTTACCAATATCTTCTTTACGCCCTTTGAAGTTGATCAATTTTTGATGTGCCGTATATCCTGTCATCATTGTTTCATCACGTTTAGATGGACCATCTACTAAAACATCCACAACTTGATTTAAGAAACGTTGATTTTGTTTTAAAGCTTTTTCTTTAACAACTTCATTTAATCTTTCTAAACGGTCTTGTTTTTGTTCAAATGGCACATTGTCTTGCATTTTAGCAGCAGGTGTTCCTTCACGAGGAGAATAGATAAATGTATAGGCTAAATCGTATTCACATTCTTCATATAAAGAAAGTGTATCTTGGAATTGTTCTTCTGTTTCATTTGGGAAACCAACAATAATATCTGTTGTAATTGAACAATCTGGCATCACTTCTTTAATCATGTGGAAAAGTTCTAAATATTGTTCTCTTGTATATCTTCTACCCATTAATTTCAAGATTTCTGTATTTCCTGATTGTACTGGTAAATGGATATAAGGCATGATGTTATCATATTGATTAATGATTTCAATCATTTCTCTAGAGAAGTCCCATGGATGACTTGTTGTAAAACGAATACGTGCAATTCCAGTTTTAGCAACTTCTTCTAAAAGAGTCGCAAAATCATAGTCTTCTTCTAAATCTTTTCCATAACTATTGACATTTTGTCCAAGTAAAGTGATTTCTTGATATCCATCTGCTTTTAATCCTTTAACTTCTTCAATAATATCATCCATTAATCGAGAACGTTCTTTTCCTCTTGTATAAGGCACAATACAATACGTACAGAATTTATTACATCCATACATGATATTGACCCATGCTTTATGTCCATTAGCACGTGTAACAGGCGTATTTTCAATAACATCCCCTTCTTTAGACCATACTTCTACAACCATTTCTTTACTAAACATTGCTTCTTTTAATAAAGTTGGTAAACGATGAATATTATGTGTTCCAAAAATTAAGTCTATATGTGGGTGTTTTTCTAATATTCTTTTAATAACAACTTCTTCTTGTGCCATACAACCGCATAAACCAAAAATAAGATTTGGTTTTTTCTTCTTTAAGTTTTTAACATAACCTACTTTCCCAAATACTTTTTCTTCTGCATTTTCTCTAATAGCACAAGTATTTAATAAAATGACATCTGCCTCTTCGATTTCTTTAGCAGCTGTATATCCCATCATTTCAAAAATACCTGCTAATGTTTCACCATCACGTTCATTCGCTTGACAACCATAAGTATGAATATAATAAGTTTTTCCTTTACCTACACTTACCATATCATTAGGTATTTCAAAAGCATCTTTTAAATGATCAACTTGTTTTCTACTTCTTTTTTGAGCCTCTTTTAAATTTGGCCCTTTAAAATATTCACTATAATCTTTCATTTTTTCACCACATTTCTTTCCTATTATATACATAAAGTTATCTTTTGGCTAGAAAAAAATAAGGACTTATCAGTCCTTATCATTTTTATCTTATCCAAAGAATCCGTCTGGTTGAATTGAGAAGTATAATACTTTACCTTCTGGAGTTCCTTTAAATACTCCTTTACAATGACCTGCTGCTTCTTCAGGTGATAATTCAGTTTCACATTCAAATTCAGCTTTGATTCCTACTTTTTTAATATATTTACATGATACTTTATCATCTGAATATCCATCAAAGAAATCAATAATTTTTTGAACTTGTCCTGTTTGCATTAATAATTTACATTTTGCCATTTTAAAAAACCTCCATTTACATGTCAGTATTATACAATGAATTTTTAAAAAAAGAAACCCTTTTCACTAAAAATTAACGTAATTCTATTACAAGTCTTAAGGCAGTAATCCTTTTATCATCGACCATTAAATCATGAAAAGAAGGAATACAGATAAGCTCTTTACCTGTCGGTATAATATATCCTCTAGCAATTGCAATTGATTTAATTGCTTGATTAAGTGCTGCTGCACCAATTGTTTGAATCATAAGTTTATCTTGTTCCCTCATTAATGATGCTATTGCTCCTGCAACGTGATTAGGAACAGATGTTGAAGATACTTTAATTATTTCCATATTTTTGCCTCCTAATTCACTATATGAATTATCATTAAAAAAATAACAAAAAAAGCATCCTAAGATGCTCGATATAGGTGATCATCATTGATCAAAACTCTTTCAATAGAGATAGGTTGGTGTTTGTCATTAAATTCAATCACGACACCTGCAAACTGTCCTGAATTTTCAGAAATTAAAAATTTTGAACTTAAACCTCTCATACGCGTAATCACACTATCTAAATCACACCCTAAAGAACTTAAATAAGGTCCTGTCATTCCTACATCAGAAATAAATGCTACTTTTTTATCAATAATTCTTTCATCTGCTGTTTGTACATGTGTATGTGTTCCTAAGACCGCTTGTACTTTATCTTTACAATAATAAGCTAAACCTATTTTTTCACTGGTTGCTTCTGCATGAATATCAATAATATGAATATCTTGTTCAAGGTTTAGATAATCATCAATATGATCAAAAGGATTCGAATAACGGTTATCCATAAAGACACATCCAAGTGCATTGGTTACTCTTATTTTTGTACCTTTAACATTAAATACTCTTGTATGGACTCCTGGTAAAATACTTGGTTGATTGAAAGGAACAACAAGGCGATCAGCTTCATCAATAAAATCAAGAAGTTCTTTTTTATCAAAAGTATGATTCCCCATTGTCATACAATCAACACCTTCAAAAGTAAAGAAATCATAATGTTTTCTATTTAATCCTTTACCATGTGTCGCATTTTCAACATTTGCGATTACAAAATCAATTTGATAATCTTTTCGAATACGATAAAGATAATCTTCTATCATTTGTCGTCCTACATTTCCAACGATATCTCCTATAAATAAAACTTTCATTTTCTTTCCTCATTTCGTAAAGACATTTTAACATATATAAAAAAAAAGGGAATTGATTTCCCTTTTATTTTGCAATTTCACTCGCACGAATTTCTCTTATAACAGTAACTTTAATATGTCCCGGATAAGTTAATTCTTCTTCAATCTTTGTCTTAATATCACGTGCAATCTTATGACTTGCTAGATCATCCACTTTATCAGGTTTTACAACGATACGAATTTCACGTCCTGCTTGAATTGCATAGACACGATCGACACCATCAAAGCTTTTAGCCATTTCTTCAAGTTTTTCAAGTCTTTGAATATAATTTTCAATTGTTTCACTTCGACTTCCTGGTCTAGCAGCTGATAATGTATCAGCAGCAGCTACTAAAATAGAAATAACACTTGTAGCTGGTACATCCCCATGATGTGAAGCAATTGCATTAATAACAGTTGGATGTTCTCCATGTTTTTTTGCGAATTTTGCACCTAATTCAACATGGCTTCCTTCCATTTCATGATCCATTGCTTTACCAATATCATGTAATAGACCTGCACGTTTAGCTAATTGTTGATTTAATCCTAATTCAGCAGCCATAATTCCTGCTAAATGTGCAACTTCTAATGAATGTTGAAGCGCATTTTGACCATAGCTTGTACGATATTTTAATTTACCAATTTGTTTAACAATTTCTTTATCAATACGAGAAATACCTAATTCAAAAATTGCATTTTCTCCAGTTTTACTAATAACTTCATCTAATTCTTTTCTTGTTTTATCAACAACTTCTTCGATTCTTCCTGGTTGAATACGTCCATCTCTAATTAAAGTTTCTAATGATAAACGAGCAACTTCTCTTCTTACTGGATCAAAGCAAGAAATCGTAATTGCTTCAGGTGTATCATCAATAATTAAATCTGCACCTGTTGCTTGTTCGATTGCTTTAATATTACGACCTTCACGTCCAATGATACGTCCTTTCATTTCTTCACTTGGAAGATCAACAACAGTTACTGTTCTTTCAGTAACTTCTTCTTGAGCGTATCGATTAATTGCATTGGCAATAATGTCTCTAGACATATCAGCAGCTTTACTTTTAGCTTCTTCTTCTTGTTCCTTTATGTAAGCAGACATTTCTAATGAAATTTGTTGTTCAACTTGTTTGAACAATTCTTCCTTAGCTTCTCTTGCTGACATAGCGGCAACTTTTTCTAATTCAACAACTTTAGAATCAATTTTATCTTTTAATTCAGCCTCTAATTTATCTATTCCAGCTTCTTTAATATCTAATTGTTTAATTCTTTGTTCAAGAACGTCTTCTTTACCTTGAACAGCAATATCTCTTCGTTCAATACCTTTTTCACGTTCTGAAAGATTATTTTCAAGTTCAGTAATTTCTTGTTTTTGTTCTTTAATTTCTTTTTCTGCTTCTAATTTTAATTCATAAGCTTGAGTTTTAGCATCCAAAATAGCTTCTTTAACTAGATTATCAGCTTTACTCGTTGCATCATCAATAATCTTTTGAGCACTTACATTAGCTTTTGAAATATTTAGTTTTGCATATACAAAATAAATAAGAACCCCAACAGCGACAGCTAGAACATAGGATAAAATAGTGGCAATATTTAAACCTGGCATATTCCACCCTCCATTTTCTCTATGCACATTTTTTATGATTGATTATCCAATCATTCACCGGTTGTTTCGGTTATAATAATTAATATTTACATAGTCTTTACTATGTTTATTAAACGTGTTTTGCGCACAAGTATATTATATGTCAAATTACTTATTTTGACAATAACAAGTTAAAAAGAGGAATTTTTACAATTCCTCTTCTTCTACAGGCATTAATGAAGCTTTAATTGCTTCCGTAATTTCATTCATTATATCAGGATGTTCAACAAGATATCGTTTTGCATTTTCACGTCCTTGTCCAATCTTTTCACCCTTATAAGCATACCAAGCACCGGATTTATCAACAATATCTTTATCAACTGCTAAATCCAAGACTTCACCATCTCTTGAAATACCTTTACCATAAATAATATCGACTTGTGTTGATTTAAATGGTGGTGCCACTTTATTTTTAACAACTTTGATATTGACTTTATTCCCAACAATTTCCGTACCATTTTTAATTGCTTCACTTCTTCTGATTTCTACTCGCACAGAAGAATAGAATTTTAAAGCTCTTCCTCCAGTAGTCGTTTCTGGATTTCCAAACATAACACCAATTTTTTCACGTAATTGGTTAATGAAAATAATTGTACAATCTGTTTTATTCATAACCCCTGAAAGTTTACGTAAAGCTTTAGACATCAATCTTGCTTGCAATCCCATTTGTTGATCAGCCATTTCGCCATCTAATTCCACTTGAGGAACAAGTGCAGCAACAGAGTCAACAACTACTAAGTCAATAGCTCCAGAACGTACGAGTGTTTCAGCAATTTCTAAACCTTGTTCACCACTATCTGGTTGTGAAAGAATCAATTCATCAATATTAACTCCTAGATTTTTAGCATAAACAGGATCAATGGCATGTTCGGCATCAATAAACGCAGCTGTACCACCTTGTTTTTGCACTTCAGAAATTGCATGTAATGTAAGCGTTGTTTTACCACTTGATTCTGGACCATAAATCTCAATAATTCTTCCTTTAGGATAACCACCTATTCCTAAAGCCATGTCAAGTGTTAAAGAACCTGTTGGAATAACAGCCACATCAACAGCTGCACGATCTCCAAGCTTCATAACAGAACCTTTTCCAAATTGTTTTTCAATTTGTTTGATTGCATCATTCAATGCTTGTGCTTTTTTAGCATCTTTTGTTTCTACTTCTTTTTTTCCAGCCATAAATAATACCTCCTATTCCTATATATGCTTTATTTTTCATTTTTTCTTTTATTTTTTTAAAATTTTTTCAATTATTTTCTTTTGAGCAAAATCTATTGCCTTTAAAGCAATCTCTTTTCGACTACCTTCTAAATTTAATTTATAAACAACAACATCTTCATAAGCAATACCAATATAGACTTCTCCTACTGGTTTTCCTTCCATTGCATCCGGTCCAGCATTTCCTGTAAAAGAAACACATAGATCAACATCTAAAATACTTTTACCATTAACACACATTAAAGTAGCAATTTCTTTAGAAACAACACCGTACTTTTCAATCAATGGATGTTCAATTCCTAAAAGCCTTTCTTTCGTTTCACTTTGATAAGTGACTAAAGAACCCTTATAAACCTTAGAAATGCCAGGAATATTTCCTAGCATTGTCGCAAAATTTCCTACTGTAAAACTTTCTACAGTTCCAATAGAAATATTATTTTTTATTAATAATTCAGCAAGTTCATTCATTACATTGACTCCGTTAACATATCTTTACTATCCATAAAATAATCAATACCACTTACTATTGAAATCACGCAAGCAATCCATACACTTATTTGACCAATTGGTAAATGAATGATTGAAAAAGGAAAATCATTTAATAACAAGAATATCACACTGATCATTTGTGTCACAGTTTTTAATTTTCCTAAATATTTTGCTGCAATAACAACTTGTTTATTAGCAGCCACCAAACGAATGGCATCTACGATCGTATCCCTAGAAATCATAATAATAGGAATAATGATAGAAATTGTTCCATCACTTGCTAGTAAAAGAAAAATCGTATTAATTAATAGTTTATCTGCAATCGGATCAGCAAACTTACCAAAAGTCGTAATTAATTTAGATTTTCTTGCAATTTGTCCATCAAAATAATCAGTTAACGAAGCAACTGCAAAAATAATAAAGATAACAATATTAACAAGTGAAATATCAGCATTCAAAATATGATACATAGGTACATTGATTCCAAACGTTGCATAAGGAAACATATAAATAAGAATAAGAATTGGAACAAGGATTATTCTTGTAATCGTTAATTTATTAGGTAAATTCATTATTTGACCATCGTTAATTTAAATGTTCTTACTCTACCATTAGAGCTTGTTCCATAATGATCATTTTCTTCTAATGGAATTTTTTGATCATTAATATAATAACGATGTCCTAAGTTCCAACTATATGAAAATTCCAAATATTGGAAATCATTCACATTAAATTCTAATTCAACACTTTCACATGCAGAATCATCTTTTAAAGCATCTGATGCTGAAATATTAGCAAGATTACTACTATAAACACCTTTTTTAAATGTATCAGTTTGATAACTGTTAGGATCACCATTAACATGTAGATCAACAGTTGTCGCAAATGTAAAGTCTACCTTTAATTTAAAAGTTTCTTGATCATATCCATCAGGTAATTTAAAACTATAATCACCATCAGCATTTTTAGTAAAAGTTATTTCAGTAGATGTTTGTTCATCTTTTTTCGTTGTATCAGATTTTGTTGTTTTCTTTTTATCTGTTTCTGTTGTTTTCTTCTTTAAAGTTTCACTTGTTTCTGTTTTAGATGTATTACTATTTTTAAATGATGAATCATTTGATTTCATAAAGACAAATGAATATCCAAGTACAATAATAATAGCAATGACAATAATAATGACAATTGCATATTTAACATATCTTAAGATATAGTGATCTTCATAAACTCCCTTTCTTGTCGGTTGTTTTTTAGTTGGTTGAATATTTTTTACTTTATCTACAAAAGTAACAGATCCTATATCTTCTTTTTTATTTTCTAAATCTTTTAAATCAGCCTTTTTAATTTCTCTCGTAATTGCATAATAATCATCAGCAATCGTCTCATCTATTTCTAAGTATCTTGCTATTTTTTTAAGATACATTTTTACATATAGCTCGTCTCCAACAAATCGTTCAAAAGCACCGTCTTCTATATCTTTAATGATATTAACAGATAACAATGTTGCTTCTGCGACTTCCTCTATTGTAACGCCTTTGGCAATGCGGGCTGCTTTTATCTTTTCACTTATTTTGTCCATAAAGACATCCTCCTTTACACTTAGGCATAATTAAACAAATAAATTATAGCACAAATGTTTTATTTGACAAATACAAAAGCTCATTTTATTTCTAATATATTATATACATAAAAAATGTCTTTTTTATGTCCAAAAAGAAAAAAAGCTTAAAAAAGCTTTTTTATAACGTAATAATTCCAAATGTTGATAAAATATAACTTAATAAAATAATTAATAATGTTGGAATACAAATATATTTCATCACAAAATTATAGACTTTTTCTCTTTTAAAAGCAGATGATATTTTAATTTCATCTGAAATTGTTTTTAATTTTGTTACAAAAATAATTAATAAAGCTGTACATAACGCTGAAATTGGCATCATACATGAATTTGTGACAAAATCAAAGAAATCTAATAAAGTCATTCCTAATGGTTGAATCCATCCTAAAACACCATATCCAAGTGAAATAGGAATTCCTAAAGCTAACATTTCAACAATCATTGCTAAAGCTGCTTTTTTTCTAGAAATATGGAATTGTTCCATTAAAGTTGCGACTGAACATTCCATTAAAGAAATAGCTGATGTTAAAGCAGCAAATAAGACAAGTAAAAAGAATACACCACCAATAAATCCACCTAATTGAAGTGAATTAAATACTTTTGGCATTGTAATAAACATTAAAGACGCTCCAGCATTTAAACTATCTTTTCCTGAAAATGCAAAGACTGCAGGAATAATCATTAACCCCGCTAAAAAAGCAATCAACGTATCCATAATTTCTACTTGAGAAATTGCTTTTTCCATATCAACATCTTTTTTCATATAAGAACCATAAGTAAATAAAATTCCCATTCCAATCGATAAAGAATAGAACATTTGCCCCATCGCAGCAATGACTGTCATAATACTGAATTTAGAAAAATCAGGAATGATATAATATTTTAAACCTTCAATAGCCCCTGGTGTCATTAAACCATAAATTGAAATAAAAATAGCTATCACTACTAAAATAGGCATTAAGATCTTACTTACTTTTTCAATTCCTTTTTCTACACCTTTAATAACCACAATAAAAGTTAATACTGCAAAAACAACTAACCAAAAAGCTGGACTAATTGGATTAGCAATAAAATTTGAAAAATAGGTATCTTGTGTCAAGATTTGACTTGATCCTCTTAAATATTCAAATAAGTATTTACATACCCAACCACCAACAACACAGTAATAAGGAACTATCAACATTGGAATAATTGAATTCAACCAACCACCAATCTTTAATTTTTTTGCTCCTAAGATTTTATATGCTTTGATTGGATTGTTTCCGGTCTTTCTTCCTAATGCTGTTTCACTTACAAGTAAAGCAAAACCAACTGTTAACGCTAAAATAACGTAAGTAAATAAAAAAGTACCTCCACCATATTTAGCCGCAAGATATGGAAAACGCCAAATGTTTCCTAATCCAACAGCCGAACCAGCAACCGCCATAACATATCCTAAACGGCCTGAAAAACTTGATTTTTTATTTTTTTCCATCGAATTTCCCCTTTTTAACATGTAAAAAAAATTATATTGAAACCTCATAAAAAGTCAACTTTATTGTGAAATTAATAACAAAATTTTCTTTTTTTACATTTTAAAACAAAAAAACAGCCCTCATTGAGGACTGTCTTATTATTATTATAATAATGATTTATATAATTCTTTGATTTCTTCTACACTTGTATCTCTTGGGTTACCTGGACAGCAAGCATCAGCTAAAGCAGATTCACTTAAGAATTGTAAATCTTCTTCTTTAACGATTTCTTTTAAGTCAGCTGGAATACCAACATCTTTAGATAATTGTTTAACTGCATCTACAGCTGCTTTACGATATTCTTCTTGAGACATACCAGTAGTATCTACACCCATTGCTTCTGCAATGTCTTTATATTTTTCACCAGTATATGGTGCATTATATTCCATAACTGTTGGTAAGATGATAGCATTAGCAACACCATGAGGTGTATCATATAAAGCTCCAAGTGGATGAGCCATTGAGTGAACTAATCCTAAACCTACGTTAGAGAATCCCATACCTGCAACATATTGACCTAAAGCCATACCTTCTCTACCTTCAGGAGTATTTTCTACTGCACCTCTTAATGATTTAGAAATAATTTCAATAGCTTTGATATGGAACATATCTGACATTTCCCAAGCACCTTTAGTAATATAACCTTCGATAGCATGAGTTAAGGCATCCATACCTGTAGCAGCAGTTAATCCTTTAGGCATTGATGACATCATATCTGGGTCAACGAATGCTACAACTGGAATATCATGTACGTCTACACATACCATTTTACGATCTTTTTCAACATCTGTGATTACATAGTTGATTGTTACTTCAGCAGCAGTACCAGCTGTTGTAGGAACTGCAAAGATTGGTGTACAAGGATTTTTAGTTGGTGCAACACCTTCTAGGCTTCTTACATCAGCAAATTCAGGGTTTTTATCAATAATACCTACTGCTTTTGCTGTATCCATTGATGAACCACCACCAATAGCAATCATATAATCTGCTCCAGCATCATGTAATGCTTTAACACCTTGTTGAACATTTTCAATTGTTGGATTCGGTTTGATATTAGAATATAGTTCATAAGCTAATCCTGCTTTATCTAATAAATCAGTAACTTTTGCTGTTACTCCAAATTTTACTAAGTCTGGATCTGAACATACTAAAGCTTTTTTGAATCCTCTTGCTTTTGCTTCTTCAGGAATTGATTCAATTGCTCCTTTTCCATGATAACTTGTTTCATTTAATACAAATCTGTTTGCCATAATTAAATCTCCTCTTTTCTAACTACACATATTTTAGTATCATGTGAAAATAAAAACAAGTTACACATAAGGCTATGTGTAACATTTCACAAGTTTTATTTAAAATATTTTTATAATATGTCATAATAATAAACATGGAGGAATATCATGAAATATTATGCTGTAAAAAAAGGAAAACATCCAGGTATTTATACTACTTGGAAAGATTGTCAAAAAGAAGTCGATCATTTTAAAGATGCTAAATTCAAAAGCTTTGATTCTAAAAAAGAAGCTTTAGCCTATTTAAAACAAAATAATCAAAAAAGTTCATTACATTCAAAACAAGAAACAACAAATCAAAGAAAACAAAATAAAGATAAAATATCATTAAGTAAAGATCAATATGAAGCTTATCAACAATTATTATCTGGAAATAATGTTTTTTTAACAGGTGGCGCAGGTACTGGTAAATCTTTTGTTTTACAACTTTTTATTAATGAAATGGAAAAACAAAATAAAAATGTTATTGTTTGTGCTCCTACCGGTATTGCTGCTATTAATATTCAAGGTGTTACTATCCATCGTTGTTTTCAAGTATCTCCAGAGCCTCAAGTAGTTAAACATATTAAAAAAGTTCCTCAAGTTGTAAAAGAAAGTGACATTATTGTTATTGATGAAATTAGTATGTGTCGTATTGATCTATTTGATTTTGTTGTAAGAACAATTATGAAAGCAGAAGAAAACTCATTATCTCGTAAACAAATCGTCGTTGTTGGAGACTTTTTCCAACTACCTCCTGTTACTACAGATAATGATTTAGAAGTATTAAAAGAAATTTATGAAAATTATCATAAAGGTTATGCTTTTGAATCAACAAACTGGCAAGATTTAAATTTTCAAACAGTTGAATTAAAACAAGTCATACGACAAAAGAATCCTGAATTTATTCATGAACTGAATAAAGCACGTATTGGTGATTATTCATGTGTTCATTATTTTAATACGCATTGTCAAAAAACTCTTTTTGAAAATGGTATTATTCTTACAGCAACTAATAGAAAAGCTGAACAAATCAATCATGATAGACTTTCCAAAATACCTTATAAAGCTAAAGTCTATCATTCAAGAATTGTTGGTGATGTTAAAAATTCTGATAAACCTACTCTAGATGAACTTCATTTAAAAATTGGTGCTCGTGTGATGGTTTTAATTAACGATACAGAACAAAATCTTTATCAAAATGGTTCATTTGGAAAAGTTTATAAATTAGAAGATGAAAGTGTTACTGTTATTTTAGATACAAATAAAACACTTGTAACCTTTAGTTATCATGAATGGGCCATAGAAAACTATGTACTTTCTAAAAGAAAAGAAGGAGATATTGAAGATAATCATTTATCTAAAGAAAAAGTAGGTGCTTTTTATCAAATTCCTTTAAAACTTGCTTACGCTATTACAATGCATAAAAGTCAAGGTCAAACCTATGATCAAGTCAATCTTATCCCTTATTCATTTGATAATGGCCAACTCTACGTTGCCTTAAGTCGTGTTAAATCTATTGAAGGACTTTGTTTAATTAATCAATTAAGACAAGAAAATCTTATTTGTAGTCAGGAAGTAAAAGACTTTTATCACATTGGTTCATCTAAATCAAAAGACAAGCTAATCTATGAGTTAGGTAAAAAAGTTTTAAATAGTCATTTAACTTATCCAAAAGAAATACAAGATTTAATTGATTATATTCATAAAATGAGTTAATACGTAATCATTTAAATTCTTCTAAAAGCAAAAGAGAACTACGTCCGATAGTTCTCTTTTAGACTGTTGATAAATAACGATTGGCTAATTTTTTATAATACACTAACTTAATACATATTATTTTAATAAATCTAATAAACAATATTCCCCTTTAGGAATTTTTGTAATTCTTTGATACTCAACAATTACATTTAACAAAGTTTTAGGATTTCTAAAATAGTCCTTTACAAAATCATATGATTTTACATCATGCATACGTAAATCTTCTTTACAAAAATCACTTTACTTTTTCCAAAAATGTTTTCCTAATTATCATTTTAATATATTAATTACTTTTCATAAAATTAATCAATATTTATCATAAAGAACTCTTCAGAAACTTCCATGCCTTCAACATTTACATATCTATAATTATGATTCAATTTAATGCGCCCGTTTTCTTTTTCTTTATATCCAATAGATATATACTTACCTGTATCCGTTTCAAATAATAGATAACCATCTGCTTTATTATTAGACTTAATATCGTCATCTGATACAATTTTAACAAATGAATATTGTGATATAGCTATTCCTTTTCCTAAAATATTATTAAACTCATTTAATAAAATTAAAATTGTTCCAAGAGATACTACAACGACCAATAGAATTGTACTAATATTAATCTTATACTCTTTTAATTTATTCTTTACTTTATCATAAATCTTTGAATTATCATCTAATTCTAAGCTTTCTTTAAAATCACATAATGTAATTGCAAATAAAGCTAGAAATATGGCTGAAACTATACATATAAAAAATGCATATCCTATACTATCAAAAAATTTTGACAAAAGCACAACATTGATAATTTCAATTATTATTAATGCTATTAAACTATATTTCTTGAAAATACTTTTCTTCTTTACTATTTCATATATTTTTATAATAATATATATTCCAATATTTATAAACATATCAAAAATACCAAGTTTGAATGTATCATTTGTCAATTGTATTCCTGCTTGTCTAGAAACAGCAAACATAAACATCATTACTAAAAAATTAGCAAAACAAACACATTCAATAATACATAATATTTTACTATTTTTGATTTCTTTTTTTGGTTTTGCTTTAACCATAAGCACATAATATGAAATTATTCCACCATAAAATAGGATACTAAAAAATACTGCTGAAATTTGTGGCTTGATAATTATATTGTTTAATCCTAATACTTTAGAATAGGCTTTTTTTAACCAATAATACATGGGAAAAGTACTTATGAAAAACGAAATCATGGAATAAATTCCATATGAATTCAATCTTTCTAAAATATTTCTTTCATCTTTCTTTTGTATATTCATTTTTTATTTCCTCCTACACTATCAAGTATAGTAGTAACAAATATATTCGCATTTTTTAGAGTGATTTAAACACCTGTATTTTGGATTTTATTTACAAAGTATAATTAATTATTTTAGAAGATAAACATTACAAAAAATGTACCATAAGCAAAAACATATTGATTGCCTTACACACTTCTAGACATTTTATAAATTAGAACAGCCGTCTGTATATAATTGTTTTGTTTACTCTTACTAACAATACCTTTAAAAGTAGAAAAGAACTACATTCTATAGTTCTTTTCTATTCTTATAAATTATCAATATGTTTATTTATTTTTTAATTCAAGTTGTTCATTAATATATCTATTTATTTCTTTTATGTTCCTAAGAGAATACTCTTTATCTATTTTTTTAAAATATAATTGTATTTGATTTTTTTCAATCAAATTATTCGAAGGCTCTAAAAAAGAATACCCATTTCTAGAATTAATCCATGGATCTTCTTGATGCGTTATTTCTTCAAGTACTTTCCCACTATAATTTCCAAATGAATTCAGAACTAACTGAATTACATTTCTTTCTTGCTCCGTAAGTTCTTCAAAACGATTTTTTAAAATCATGAAACGATCATCATCAATTGGATTATACTTAAACTCCTTAAATAAATTATAAACAGAATTATAAACTGGTCCATGTACCCAAGCATAACAATCTTCATCAAATAAAGGAACATCATATAAAGCAAGATAAATTCCTTGTATAAAATAAAGTATTTTTTGCAAAGCAAGTGGCGTTATTTCTAATGATTCTTCAAATATATACGAAATAGTAGAAAGCATTTTTGAAGAAATATTAAACATTTTTTCTAAATTTAAAGCACATTTTTCTGCCTTTTCAAAAGCATTGGCTGCTATTTTATTTTTATTTTCAATCAATTTATTCAACATATATTTTGGAGATTCTAATGCATTTTTTATAATATCTGAATATTCTTTCGAGGGAACTTGTCCTTTTAAATATCTTGTAATCGTTATTTCTCCAAACCCTAATCCAAGAGATAAAGGCGCTTTCCCTATATCATATAAAGTCATTAATTTTTCTATCTCATCAATAAATACAATATTTTCTTTTTTTCTATATTGCTCATCAACTTCTTTCATTTGTAAATCTAATAAACCTGGTACTTCTATTTCTTCACCACATTTTTCACAATATGCAACTGTAATATCAAAATAATATTCCTGATCTCTAATTATATATTTTCTTTTTTCTTTCCTTATTATGTACCCTGTATATGTTCGGCATTCTGGACAAATAATCTTTTTTTTATTCATAACGATTCTCTCCTCTTTATATCATTATTACTTGAAATATTTATTTATTGGATGTTCTAATTCATGAAAAGAAATTATAAAACAAAAACCGTCTTCTAGTTTATTGAATTTAATATATATTCCTACTAATTGCTCATCAAAATCAAATCTTTTTATTAACTTTATCTTTTTTGAAAAAAACATATAATTTTTCATTTGAATAATTCTTATGATCATTATTTCTTACATAACAAAAATCATCTACTGTTAAATTATATATGATTTCTAATCTCTTTTTTTCATCAATAATATAATCTATAAATAATTTTTTTATTCTTTTCTCTACTTGAAAAAGTATATTTTTTATCACGTATCGCTTTTTTTACTTCACTTAAATAACTAGAAATTTCTTCTTTACTAAAAATACTACTATCTTCATTCATTGTTTCACCGCCTTATATAATGATAGTATATTTTAAAATTCCTATCACCATAATATCAAATGATAGAAAATTGTCAATATCCTATCATTTGATATTCAATAAAAAAGAAGTGCAACATCGTTACACTTCAAATAGATACTATAATTCATTAACAACATTATAAGCTTCTGCTGTAGCATCTAGAATTCTTCTAGGTGATGAAGCATCTCCTACAACTTTTACATCATATTTTTTAGATAATTCTTCAGCAAGTTCATTTCTTGATTTATATCCAGCTGCAATAACAACATAATCACATGGAACAGTTGTATTTGATAAAACAACTTCGTGATTTTTAATTTCTTTTACTGTTTCACTTGTTTTTACATCTACTTGATACTCAGCAAGTTTTGCAAACATATGTCCAATAAATGTAGCTCCAATACCATCAGCAATATTATCTTTCATTTCTACTAATGTAACATGAGCTCCCTGATTTCCTAAATACTTACAAGTTTCAGTTCCTACTAAGCCGCCACCAATAACGACAACATTTCCTTTTAATTCTTTTTGATTTTCTAGTACATCTTCTGCTTGTAAAACAAATTCTTGTTCAATTCCTTGAATTGGTGGAACAATTTGTTTTGAACCAGTTGCTAGAATAATTGTATCAGCATCAAATTCATCATCAGCTTTTACTTCTTTATTGATAACTTCAATATTATATTTTTTCATTTGAGATACTAAATAACGATCAAACATCGTAAATGTATCTTTTTCAGGTGGTGTAGATAGTGCTTTAAATTTTCCACCTAATTCACCTTTTTCATAAACAGTAACTTTCATACCTCTTTGAGCAGCTGTAATTGCCGCTTCCATTCCGGCAGGACCAGCACCAATAATTACTACTTTTTTATCAGATTTTCCTTTTAACTTACAAGTTAACTCTTCACCAGCTACAGGATTGACCATACAATGTGCAGGCATTCCTCCAAGTACACGATCAATACATCCTTGGTTACATGCAATACAATAACGAATATTATCATAATCATGTGCTTTAATTTTATCTACTAATAATGGATCAGCAATTAAACCTCTACCAATAGCAACAATATCTGCTTCATCATTTTCAACAACATTTTCAATTAAATGTGCATCATTTAATCTTGCTGCAACAATAACAGGAATATCAATTTCTGCTTTTAATTCTTTAGCAAAAGGTATAATGAATCCTTGAGGAATAAACATTGGTTGAATTGCATATTCAACAGCATCATAACATCCTGCTGATAAAGAAATAGAAGCTACACCCATTTCTTTAGCTACATGACAAACTGTTTTGACTTCTTCAAATTTCATTCCATCATCTACATATTCATCTACACTTACACGGATTTGTACAGGCACTTCTCCATTCACTTCATCAATAACAGTTTTTAAAACATCCATTGGATATTTGATTCTGTTTTCAAAACTTCCACCATATTCATCTGTTCGATGGTTTGTATGAGTTGACATAAATGAATGTAGTAAATATCCATGAGCAAAATGAACTTCTACAATATCATATCCTGCTTCAATAGACCATCTCGCAGCTTGTCTAAATTGTTCTTTAATACGATCCATTTGTTCATGAGTAATTTCTTTTGGATGATTTTGTAAAATTCCACAAGGAATTGCTGAAGGGGCTAATGGATCTAATCCAGTAATGGCTTCACTTGCTTGTCTACCAGCATGATATAATTGTGCAGCCACTAAAGAACCTTTACTATGAATCGCATCTACTAATCTTTTATGACCAGCTACTTGTTTTTCATCAAATAATGATAATTGAGTTGGTAATCCTCTTCCTTCTGGTGATACACCAATAGAACCTGGCATAATCATCGCAATATTATGTTGTGCTCTTTCTTCAAAGAAAGCGATGATACGATCTGTTACTTCACCTGTTCCTACTTCGGCCATCCCGTTTTCCATAGGAGCCATGATAACTCTGTTTTTGAGTTCTACATTTCCAATTTTAATTGGTTCAAATAATTTCATTCCTTTTTCCTCCTTATATTCGTTAACGAATATAAAATTAAAAAATATAAATTCGCTAACGAATTTATATTCATGATAACACTTTCACATAATACATACAATACTATTTTAATAAGTTTTGTGAATATTCATTAATAAATGTATTAAAATCAGGGTTCTTTCCTTGATGAATCTCATCCACTAATTCTTTCATTAAAGATAAAACACGAACAACATCCTCTTCCTCTTTATCCTTAAACAATCCCATATATTCAATACATTCCTTCGTATTCGTACTTTCATCAATCTTTTTGTAACCTTCTTCAGTTAAATAAATACGAATCAAACGACTTCCTTCATCTTTTCTTTTTTCAACAAGCCCTTTTTTCTCTAAACGACTAATTAAAGCTGAAGTAGTACTCTTATTCCATATAGCAATATTTCCTAATTCTTCTAATCCCTCTTTCCACATACGTCCTTGTACCGTAACACCACCACTATAGAAAACATTGGCAAAGGGTACTATTATAGCTATTCTAATACGTTCCATCAACTCAGTATCAACCTAAAAAAACTTATTTTGTCAACAAAAGAAATAGAGGGCATTATTATATAATGCAAACGAAATAATACCAACATCATCCTATAATAAACATATACCAACGGATGAGAGGTCTTTTTAAAATACAAAATACGGCTATGCAAATCACGCATCTCACATGAAATATTCAAAGCATTTACAGTACTCTTCCGTTCTAAATGCATAATTTCAGGTCCTTCTATTATTAATTGCTTATATCCTTTTCTCCACCATCTATATTGCATTTCTGTTTCCTCATAGTACATAAAAAAATCAGGGTCAAATGCACCTACCTCATCCAATACAGAACGCTTTACAAACAAATCAGCCCCAGTCACATAGTCAACCTCATAAAAACCAAATGGGCAATCTTTATATCGATTAACTCTCCGTGGCTTTTTCTGACCTGT
>OLHE01000612.1_pt1 | contig 27899 bp, 24 predicted proteins | sample 1605821 | NCBI WGS metagenome assembly OLHE01 (sample SAMN03283250) | human gut metagenome | biome: human-associated habitat; material: feces | host: Homo sapiens | place: USA | collected 2013
TTTGCTGCATTTGGTTGTGTTATATTACCTAATACTGTTTGATTATATTTTGAAGCTATTTTTGATGCTGTTCCACTTGCTTCAAATCGTGCTATATAATATCCTCCATTTGCTAAGGTTGTTGATATGAATTCTTCTAAATTTCTTGCTGTTGAATTTGTTGCTGAATTTCCTTCTCTAAATGTACTTAATTCTTGATAATCCGTCCCACCTTTTGAAATTGTAACTATTTTCGTACAATTTTCTACTGATGCTACTTGTGCTGGTGTTGTTGATTTTAGTGCTCCCGTGCTGCTGTCAAACTCATATCTTCCTAAAGTTATTGTATTTGTTAAACCGTTTTTATTTTTTATTGTTCCTACTGGTACCCATACAAATTGATTTCCTGCTGTTCCTGTTTGTGTATCTTCTATTACTATTCCATCTTGTACTGCTGGAATATGCTCTCCTGTTTCTTCTGAGTTTGTATAATTATATGTTACTGCTCCTGTACTTGAAGTAGGGTTATGTTCTAATATTTTAAATCCTTTTGGTATTGTTATTTTATTTCCATATGCGTCTTCTGCTTTTGTATTTTTATCTACTACTTTTCCTACTAATGTTGAGATTTTAGGTGTTGTTGATGGATTATCATCTCCTCCTGTTGTATTTCCACCAGTTGTGTTTCCTCCTGAGCTTCCATTTATTTTTCCGTCTATCCAATTATTTAGCTCATTTATTGAGTCTAAGTCATTTTGTGTTGCTTGGTCCATTTTATTTTGGGCATCTTGTGCTCTTTTTATTATTCCGTTTTCACTAAATATTGCATTTACGCTTACTCCTGCTAAGATTAAAAGTACTACAATAGTTACTACTAATGCTATTAGAGTAATACCTTTTTGATTTGAGTAATTTCTTCTTGCTGATTTTTTATTTGTTTTTATATTTTCTTTTATCTTTTTCAAGGTTATTTTCCTCCTATTTCTTATGTTTTTTTATTTTAGATTTTTTCATTTTGTATTTTTAATATGTACACTTTTTCTCTTTTTATGCACATTTACTCATTTTATAGCTTTAGACTAATTTCTCTTTGTAATAAATTTTACTTCTTTCTTTTTTATATTACTTAAAATAAAACTCATTACATTTATTAGCTTAAATTTCCATCTTTTTAGGTTTACTCTATTAAATTTTCAATGTGCTTTTTTAAAAAATTTTGTACATATTTTTCTATATTAGGATACCATAACACTTTTTTATTTTCAATACTTTTCTACAATTTTTATTAACTTATTTTTTGTAACACTTTTTTAAAAAACAGAATACTATATACCATACGAAAGAGCTAAAAATATTTTATAGGAGGTAGAAGACAATGGGATGTGGTTGCAATAATAGTGAACTACTATGGTTCATAATCTTATTCTTATTACTTTTCTGCTGTGGCAATGGCTGCGGATGCAACAACGGTTGTGGTTGCTAATTAAAATGTACATGTGAAAGGAGTGAATAATATGCCAGAAAATAGAGGATGCGGATGTGGCGGATTTGGTTTTGGTGATGATTGCTGCATTTGGATAATTATCTTTATAATCCTAATTTGTTGCTGCTGTGGTGGCAATAGAGGTGGATGTTGCTAATATATGCAACAAAAAAAGACATCTTTTTAAGATGTCTTTTTTTATATTAAATTTATTTTTTCTTAGATACTTGTTCAGGTGCTTTTCTTCTATCAGTTCCTCTTCTACCACCCTTTGTATCAAAATCATTGCTTCTTCTATCTCCATTTTGTTTTCTTCTATCTTCAAACATTCTTCCTTTTTTATCTACTATCATATTTCATTCTCCTTGGTTATTTTATATATTTATATTACTTTATATTTATAAAAAAATCAAGTTTTTTTTAGTTTTTGCAGAAATATTTTTTTGATAATTTATTTCTTATGTAATGTTTTTATTTTTTCGCATTTCTTTTTAATTGACATAATGTGTTTAATATATTATAATATAGGTATATATTTTTTGATGTTTTGTTCTACATAAGGAAGGAGTAATACTCTATGTCAAAAAGTGTTCAAGAAGTTTTCAGTCGGAAACAGATTTCACAAATAGCAATTGCTTACTCACAAGGCAATTACACTCACTTTGATTTTCTTCAGCAGTACGGATATGAATCTCATGTCTTCTACAAAATCCTTCATCTCGCTGTTGATAAGCGAATTGTATCTGAAGTAGTAGCTAAACAAATTCAAAAAACTGCTGTAGCAAATTCTTCTCAAAAAGCAAAAGAAAATGGCTTTGACCGGGAATACATTTCTCGTATTGAGAGTAGAGTTTTTAACAGTTGGCAACGGCGAATTGAAGCTGCAAAAAACTTCAAGTTTTCTAAAAAAGAGGCCAAAAGCCTAGTTACGAGCTATTCGAAGAACAGTCTTCCTTTTAATGAATTTTGTCGAAAAAACTGCATTGATAAAGATTTGTTCTGGAATACAGTAATCGATGCTATCATTTACAACTGGGTAGATGATGAATGTTTTGATAGGATTTATGAGAAGGAACTTTCGAATGGAAATGCTGAAAAGGTTGAGCATTTTTTCTATCAGCTCACTAAAAGAAGAAAAGAAAATAAAGCATCAAAATGATGGCGATAATTCACTATCCAAAGCAAAAACCGTAGCAAAGCTACGGTTTTTGTTTTGTGGTTGGGCTGGCTAGATTCGAATACCCCAAGGGTACTTGTTCACTTCGTTCACGGCGCGACGTCCTTCGGACTCTATTTCTGCCTACTACACAGCATATTCAAAATAAAAAAACCGTAGCTTTGCTACGATTTTTTTATTTGGTTGGGCTGGCTAGATTCGAACTAGCGCATGCATGAGTCAAAGTCATGTGCCTTACCGCTTGGCTACAGCCCATTATATGGGGTGGAAGATGGGACTCGAACCCACGGTCTCCAGTGCCACAAACTGGCGCGTTAACCAACTACGCTACATCCACCATCATAATACGTTTACACGCATTTATAATTTTACAATATTTTAACCATATTTGTCAATACAAATTCGTTAAATAGTTAATATTTTTTTCTTAGTATTAAATTAATCTTCTTTTGCCCAAATTATTATTCTTGCACTTGAGTCATCTGTACAAGTAGTTAATGAAATTTCTCTTTTTCCATTTGTATTTCTTGTTGCATAGCTAAAATCGTTTGGATCTGTCTTATATTTTTTATATATTGTATATGAAACCTTCTTACCTGATAAATCTGTTATATAAATTTTATCTCCTGAAGATAATTTATTATTATTTGAAAAAAATGTGCCATTTCTATAATTGTGCCCTGCTAATACAGTATTTCCTGTTTGGTTAAGTCCTGGTCCATATATTATTGTAATACCAACTTCCATTGCTTTTGCAGATGGATCATCTAGTACATTATATTTCACTTTAGTTTTTGGTATTTCTATAACTCCAGCTACTTTCATTCCTTTATAAGTAAGACCACCTGAATTATTTGTATTATCTGATGGTTCCTCTACTATGTTATTTCCTGGTTCTTCTATAATATTATTATCAGAATCCGGAATTCGATTTATATTATCACTGTTTGCAATACCGTCATCACTTTGTCCATTATTTTGGTTTTCAATATAACTATTAAATTGTCCTAGTGAATTTTGTGTATCTTTTGCTGTTGAATATGCTTTATACCAATCAACTCCAACAAATATCAAAAGTCCAACTATCACAACAATAGCTAATATCAAAATTATTGTTAATACTTTACTATATTTACTATTTAACATTTGTACTCCTCCTATTTTCTCTTATAATTCATATACATAAATTATATCATATATGCTTAATTTTTTCTATACTTATTAAACAACTTTTGGTCCCATTTTTTGTCCGGCTAGTAAATGGAAATGTATATGCATTACTTCTTGCCCAGAATCTTTGCCGCAATTAGCAACTATTCTAAATCCGTTTTCTTCTATTCCAATTTGTTTTGCTATTTTATTTATAGTAACAAATATTTTACTAATTAAATAGCTGTCTTCTTCAGTAACATCAAGTAAAGTTGCAATATGTTTTTTAGGTATTACTAATATATGAATTGGAGTTACTGGGTTAATATCTTTAAATGCCATAACATCTTCGTCTTCATATACTTTTTCTGAAGGAATTTCTCCTTTTATTATTTTACAAAAAACACAATCATCCATACTTTATTCTCCTTATTCTAAAATCGCTTTAATACGTCTAACTCCTGCTGAACTTGATTCTTCCTTTTTAATTTTGAAGTGTCCTAATTCTCCTGTATGTTTAACATGAGGTCCACCACAAATTTCTTTACTAAAATCACCTATTGTATATACTTTAACTCTGTCTCCATATTTATTTTCAAATAATCCTGTTGCTCCAGATGCTTTTGCTTCTTCTAATGTCATCTCTTCACATGTTACAGGTAAATCACGTTTAATTTGCTCATTTACAATTTCTTCTACTTTAGCTAATTGTTCTGGTGTCATTTTTTCTGAATGTGTAAAGTCAAATCTCAATCTTTCTGTTGTGATATTTGAACCACATTGATTTGCATGGTCCCCTAATACTATTTTTAATGCTTTATGTAGTAAGTGAGTTGCTGTATGATATTTAGTTGTTTGTTCATTTTGTTCAGCTAGTCCACCTTTAAATTTTTGCTCACTACCCATTCTTGATTTTTCTTGATGCTCTTTAAATAATTTATCAAATTCAGATGTATCAATTTCTAAGCCTTGCTCTTTTGCTAAATCTGCTGTAATTTCTGGTGGAAATCCATATGTTTCATATAGTTTGAAAATAGTGTAACCATCAATTGTGTTTTTATTTTCTTGTTTTAATTTGTTTACTACTTTTTCAAATTCTTTTTCACCATGTGATAATGTTTTAACAAATTTATCTTTTTCTGCTAATATAACTTCTTTGATTGTTTCTCTATTTTCAACTAATTCAGGGTAGAATTCTTTTAATGTTTCTACATATAAATCAACTAATCCACCAATTTCATTTAAGTCTATTTGTAGTTTATTTAAATGTCTTGTCATTCTTCTAATTAATTTTCTTAATACATATCCACGGTCTATATTGCTTGGTCTACCACCATCTGCTATAACCATCATACTTGCACGTAAATGTTCTGCAACAATTCTTCTACTTTCAATATTATCTTGTTTAGCTAATTCTTTTAGTTTGTCCATTACTGGTGCAAATAGTTCTGTATCAAATGGAGTTTCTTTGCCCTGTAATAGCATTGTCATTCTTTCTAGTCCAAAACCTGTATCAACATTTTGTTGTTTTAATTTTGTAATAGAACCATCTTTTGCTTGGTAATATTCCATAAATACATCATTCCAAATTTCAACATATTTACCACAACCACATGATGGTTGACAACTGTCTGAACATGCAGGTTTTCCTGTATCCAAGAACATTTCTGTATCTGGTCCGCAAGGTCCTTCGTCTCCTGCAATCCACCAGTTATTATCTTTGTCATAGAAATATATTCTTTCTTCTGGTATTCCTGCCCTTTTCCATGCTTCTGCTGCTACTGTATCTCTTGGTGCATGTTCGTCACCAGCAAAACATGTAACTGACAATTTGCTTGGATCTATTCCTAATTCTTTTGTTAGGAATTCATAGCTCATGCTAATTGCTTCATCTTTAAAATAGTCTCCTAATGACCAATTTCCTAGCATTTCAAAAAATGTTAAGTGACGGTTATCTCCTACCTCATCTATATCATTTGTTCTTAAACATTTTTGATAATCTGTAATTCTTGTTCCTGCTGGATGTTTTTCACCTAATAAATAGGGTACTAATGGTTGCATTCCAGCTGTTGTAAATAACACAGATGGGTCGTTTTCTGGTATTAGCGGAGCACTTGGAATTACTTTATGTCCGTGCGCTTTAAAAAAGTTTAAATATTTGTTTCTTATTTCTATTGCTTTCATACTATTCCTCTTTTCTCATTTTCATGGCTTAAATTATATAACATTTACATATAGAATGCAATATTTACACAGTTACTTTTTGTATTGTATTTTCAAGATTTTCGTTAGTTTTCATTTTTACTACCATATAGTTTGTAGTATGTCCTTTTAAATATTCTCCTTCTCGTTCTTCCAATAGTACTTCTACTTCTTTGCCTATGTATTTTTGATTATACTCTTTCTCATTTTCATCTGATAGCTCTATTAGTTTATTGCTTCTCTCTTCTTTTATATTTCCATCTATTTGATTAGGCATTTTAGCAGCAACTGTTCCGCTTCTTGGCGAATACTTAAATACATGCATTTTATAAAATTTTATTTCTTTTAAAAACTCATAAGTTTTGTTAAACTCTTCTTCTGTTTCTCCTGGAAACCCAACTATAACATCTGTTGTTAAATGTACTTCTGGATATGCATTTCTAAGCAACTCTACTACATGTCTAAATTGATCTGTTGTATATTTTCTATTCATTCTTTTTAGTGTTTCATTACATCCACTTTGTAATGATAAATGAAAGTGGTCACATATTTTTGAAAGTTTTTTAAGTCTTGTTACAAATTCTTCTGTTATTAGTGTTGGTTCTAATGAACCTAAACGTATTCTTTGTATTCCGTCTACCTTTTGGATTTCTTCTAATAAGTCAATTAGCCTATACTCTGTGTTAAAGTCTTTCCCATAAGACGCTATATGAATACCTGTTATAACTACTTCTTTTATGCCTTCTTTTGCAACATCTGTAATTTCTTTTATTACACTTTCTGGCTTTCTGCTTCTAATACGTCCTCTTGCATAAGGAATTATGCAATATGAACAAAACTGATTACATCCATCTTGTACCTTTATTACTGCTCTTGTTTTTTCTGTGTATGTAACATCTCCAAAGTCTAAGAACTCAGTTTGATGTAATACATCTGACACATATGTATTCTTACTAGCTTGCTCTACATATTTTACAATATCATTTTTTTCATTTATTCCAAGTATTAAATCAATTTCTGGTATTTGCTCTAGCTTTTCTTTTGCCACTTGAGCATAACAACCAACAGCAACTAAAATAGCTTCCGGATTTATTTCTTTTACTCTTCTTAACATTTGTCTTGATTTTTTATCTGCCATATTTGTTACTGTACATGTATTTATAATATAGATATCTGCTTTTGTTTCAAAGTCTACTACTTCATAACCCGCTTCAATCATTTTTTGCATCATTGCATTTGTTTCATATTGATTTACCTTACATCCTAAAGTACAAAACGCTACTGTTTTCATATAATTCCTCTTTCTATTATTACTTTGAATATTATAACATACCTGTCAAGAAATTTTTACATAAAATTCATAGTAATTAAACAAATTTTATGGTATACTATTTGTAAAATTTAAAGAAAGGAGCATCTGTTATGTCAAATGTAAAACAGAGAATGATAGACATTCTTAATTCTGTTCCAGAAAATTATTTTGACAACTTAAAACCAACAGAAATGGTTTTTAAACTTATGTTAGAATATTTAAAAATATATGGCGAAGATGAAACAACTATAATTCCTGGTACTAACAAACATTTTGATTATGAAACTTTGAAAAAAATGTTTGAAGCTAAAAATCCAAATTAAAAGGAGGTTATATTTATGGATTTTATGAGAAGAACTTTAAATCAACTTGAGTTAACCGAAGATACATTATACGATATCATTTATAATTTAATATTTTTTGCCGAACTTAAGGAAAGCGAAGATGACATAAAAAGTGGTAGAGTATATACTTTAGAAGAAGTCGAAGCCGAAATGGAGGCGAAATATGAAAGTTATAATGACTCGAAAAGCCAAGAATAATTTACTAAATTTATTTGATTATAATGCAAAAATATCATTAAATTATGCAATGCGCATCGATAAGAAAATTCGCTTATATATTAAAGAATTAGAAAATGCGCCGTATATTGGAAGATATGTTCCTGAAATTTCAAACAAGCATTACCGAGAACGAATTTGTGAAAAATTTAGAATCATTTATTTTATTTCTGAAAAAGACAATATTATTTCTATTAGATACATATTCAGTGTAAGACAATCCAAAAAAACATTTTTTAAATTATATTTTTAATTTTCTTTATGTGTCTCCTTATATGTAAAATTAAAAGTAGGAGTTTGTTCTCCTACTTTTAATTTGTGCCAATTTTTCCTGTTCCAAACGGCACATTATATTTTAATACATTCCGTCCATTCCTGTTGGTTCATGGTCTGAACATTTACAACTATTTGCTTCTTTTTTATCAGTTACTAAACTTTCTGTTGTTAGTATCATTGACGCTATTGATACTGCATTTTGAAGTGCACTTCTTGAAACTTTTGTAGGGTCTACAATTCCTGCTTTTTTCATGTCTACATATTCATCTGTTTGTGCATTAAATCCTACACCTACCGGACTGTTTTTAACTTTTTCTAATATTACAGATGGCTCTAGCCCTGCATTTATTGAAATTTGTCTTGTTGGTTCTTCTAATGCTCTTAGAATTATTTTACCACCAATTTTTTCATCTCCATGTAATTGCTCAACTACTTCTGTAACTTTTGGCAAAATATCAATATATGCTGTTCCACCACCAGGTACTATACCTTCTTCAACTGCTGCTTTTGTAGCAGATAAAGCATCTTCTATTCTTAGTTTTCTGTCTTTCATTTCAACTTCAGTAGCAGCTCCAACACCAATTACAGCAACTCCTCCTGCTATTTTTGCTAAACGCTCTTGTAAGTTTTCTTTTTCAAATTCGCTCTTTTCTTCTGCAATTTGAGATTTTAATAAAGCTACACGTTTTGCAATTTCTTGTTTATCTCCCATTCCATCTACTATAATTGTGTTTTCTTTTTGTACTTTTATTTGTCTTGCTCTACCTAATTGTTCAATTGTTGTATCTTTTAGTTCTAATGCTAAATCTGATGTAATAACTTCTCCACCTGTTAATATTGCAATATCTTCTAGCATTTGTTTTCTCTTATCACCATAGCCAGGTGCTTTAACAGCTACTACATTTATAACTCCTCTTAGTTTGTTTAAAATTAATGTTGATAATGCTTCACCTTCTATATCATCACATATAATTACTAGTTTTCCAGATTGTTGCATTAAGCTTTCAAGTAATGGTAGTATTTCTTGAATATTACTTATTTTTTTATCTGTAATAAGTATATATGGGTTATCTATAACAGCTTCCATTTTTTCTGTATCTGTTACCATATATGGTGATACATAGCCCTTATTGAATTGCATTCCTTCTACAACATCAAGTTCTGTTTGTGATGTTTTAGATTCTTCAATTGTAATAACACCATCTTTAGATACTTTTTCCATTGCTTCTGAAATAAGTTCTCCAACTTCTGGGTTGTTTGCAGAAATACTTGCAACTCTTGCAATATCTTCTTTTCCACTTACTTCAACACTAATTTCTTTTAAAGCGTCTACTGCTGAAACTACAGCTTTGTCCATACCTCTTTTTATAGCCATTGGATCTCCACCAGCTGCTACGTTTTTTACACCTTCACGAATCATATTTTGTGCTAATACCATAGCTGTTGTTGTTCCATCTCCAGCAACATCATTTGTTTTTATAGATACTTCTTTTACTATTTGTGCTCCCATATTTTCAAATGGATCATCTAGTTCTATTTCTTTAGCAATTGTTACACCATCATTTGTAATTAGTGGTGCTCCAAATTTTTTGTCTAGTACAACATTTCTTCCTTTTGGTCCTAATGTTACTTTTACAGTATCAGCTAATTTATTTACGCCATTTAATAGGCTTTTTCTGGCATCTTCGCCAAATTTAATTTCTTTTGACATTTTAATTATCTCCTCTCTATTCAACTATAGCTAATATATCATTATATTTGACTATAACTAATTCTTCTCCATCAATTTTAACAGTAGTTCCAGCATATTGGTTTAAAACTACTTTATCTCCTTCTTTTATAGCCATTTCAACTTTTTTTCCTTCTGAATTTGTTCCATCTCCTACTTTTATAACCTCAGCAACTTGAGATTTTTCTTCTGATTTTCCAGCTAAAATAATTCCACTTTTAGTTGTTTCTTCTTTTTCTAACATTTTAACAACGATTCTGTCTCCTAATGGTTTTAACATGAAAATTACCTCCTTATCAATCATTTTATTATATGCTAATTTTTATTTTTTAGAATTTTTTTGCTTACGCCTTCTTTCTTTTTAAATTGCATACAATAAAATTAGCAGTCTTTCTTTAAGACTGCTAATACTTTATACCCATTTATATAAAATGTCAAGTACACTATTTAATTTTTCACACATTATTCACATTTGCTTTTGCTGCTTTTACTAAGCTTACAAATAGTGGATGTGGTTTATCTGGTCTTGATTTAAACTCTGGGTGGAATTGTGAAGCTATGAAGTATGGATGACTCTTTAATTCTACAATTTCAACTAAGTTTCCATCTGGTGATAAACCTGAGCAAATCAAACCTGCTTTTTCCATTTCTTCTCTATATTTGTTGTTATATTCAAAACGATGTCTATGTCTTTCTGATATTTTATTTGTCTTATATACTTCTTCAGCCAGCGTATTTTTTAATATATTACATGGATATGCTCCTAATCTCATTGTTCCACCCTTGTTGGCTATATGAATTTGATCTTCCATAATATGAATTACTTTGCATGTACTTGCCTCATCAAATTCTTCTGAATTTGCATCTTTATATCCTAACACATCTCTTGCAAATTCTACAACTGCCATTTGCATTCCTAAACATATTCCTAAAAATGGAATATTGTTTTCTCTTACATATTGTATTGTTGCTATTTTTCCTTCTATTCCTCTGTTTCCAAATCCACCTGGTACAATTACTCCATTGTATTTTCCAAGCATTTCTTTTGCATTTTCTTTAGTTATCTTTTCGCAGTCTATAAAATCTATATGTACTTTACAGCCATTTGCAAATCCACCATGTTTAATACTTTCTGCAACTGATAAATATGAGTCTTCTAATTTTACATATTTTCCAACTATTGCAATATTTACATTTTCATCTTTTAGTTTTTTAATATTTTTTATTAATTCTTCCCAACTCAAATTATTTGGTATATCTCTCAATTTCAATTTTTCACAGATTCTACTTGCTAAACCTTCTTTTTCCAGCATTAGTGGAACTTCATATAAGTTTTCTACTGTTTTATTTTGTATTACATCTTGTTTTTTTACATTGCAGAATAATGCAATTTTCTGTTTTAAGTTTTCATCTATTTCTTGTTCTGCTCTACAAACTAGTATGTCTGGTTTTATACCTATTGATTGCAATTCTTTTACTGAATGTTGAGTTGGTTTTGATTTTAGCTCATTTGATCCATAAATATATGGTAATAAAGTTACATGAATATACGCAACATCCTCTTCATTTCTTTCTATTCCTATTTGTCTAATAGCTTCTAAGAAAGGTAAACTCTCAATATCTCCAACAGTTCCGCCTATTTCTGTTATTACTATATCTACATCTGTATTTTCAAATTTATATACTTTTTCTTTTATTGCATTTGTAATATGAGGTATAACTTGTACTGTTTTTCCTAAGTAATCTCCTTTTCTTTCTCTTTCAATTACTTCTGAGTATATTCTTCCTGTTGTTACAGAAGAATATTTTGTTAAATTCTCATCTGTAAAACGTTCATAATGTCCTAAGTCTAAATCTGTTTCTGCTCCATCGTCTGTTACAAAAACCTCTCCATGTTCATATGGACTCATTGTTCCTGGGTCTACATTAAGGTATGGATCAAATTTCTGATTTGCTACTTTATATCCTCTATTTTTTAATAGTCTTCCTAATGATGCTGCTGTTATTCCTTTTCCTAGTCCAGATACTACTCCACCTGTTACAAAAATGTATTTTTTATTCATTGTTTCCTCCTTACCCTAACACAGTTTGGAAAAAAGAAAAAATAGATTTAAAAATAAACAAAGTTCAAACTGTGTTTTTTTTAAATCTATCATAGATATATGATACCACTTGTTAAAAATGGTGTCAATATAAATTTTTATATTTTTCATAAACATTCAATACTTTTCGTACATATAAATTAGTTTCTTTGAATGGTATGTTTTCTAGGTCTGAGCCATCTTGTTTTATTGTTCCTTCTTTTATCCATTTGTCAACTCTTCCCATTCCTGCATTATATGCTGCTAACGCTAAACCCACGTTGTTATATTGATTTAGTAATGTAGAAAAATAGTATGTTCCGATTTTTATATTTATTTCTGGCTGATACAATTCTTCTACATTTACTGTTTGTGCTTCAATATGTTCATACGTCTCAACTGCTGTATTTTCCATAAGTTGCATTAAACCTATAGCCTCTGCATGAGAGTTTGCCTTTTCATTAAAGTTACTTTCAACTTTAATTATTGAATATATTAATAAGTTGTCTACATCACATTCTTGCGAATATTTATCTACATATTGTTCATATTTCTTTGGATATATTTGTTTTTGTATTGTTTCGCTTAAATTATTCCATTGAAATATTAATAAAATTAAAATAATAAATATTAAAGTTTATTGGAGGGCGTATGGAACTAAAGATTATAGATAAAGAATTTGCAATATGTAAAGTTGAAGATTTTTCACAAATAAATTTAAACGATGAATTTATATTTATAGGTAAAACAGACAATGAACTTTCTGTAGTTTGTGAGATGGAATCTATTCCAAATAATTGCACACATACAGACAGGGGATGGATAGGATTTAGAATACAAGGAGAAGTAGACTTTTCTTTGATAGGTATAATTTCTAAATTATCAGCTATATTAGCAGAAAATAAGATAGGAATTTTTACAGTCTCTACATATGATACAGATTATATATTAGTAAAAAAAGAAAAAATAGAAGAGGCAAAAGAAGTTCTTAGAGATAACGGATATATTATTAATTAAAAATTTCAAAAATTTTATACATAGTTAAGGTTAATTTAAGTTTTGAACTGTATTATTAAAGCATAGTAAATGATACAAGCTAGTTAATTTCTAGAAAGTTATTTAAACTTAAATAACTAATACTTAAAATAATTTTTTTGATGATTTTTTTAGTAATAACTCCCCGAAAAAAGGATGTGGCGGCGCATCCTTTTTTCTTGTCTAAATTTAAATTTTTTAAGAAAAACTTAATGATTATGTAGATAAAAGAGTTTATAATAAATAAGGAATTAGATGATGGAGGGATAGTTATGAGACTTTTTCAAGTTATCAATTTAGCTAGAGATTATTTAGTATTAGGCATAATAGGCTTAATTTTTATAGGAATAATATATTTTATATTTTTTAGAAGATTTCTTAAAAATCACATGCAAACAAATATAAAAAAGGTAATCGTATTTTGTATTTTATTTTGCTACATAGTAATAGTAATTGGCGCAACTATTTTTACAAGATCTGGAGTATATGAACATGCAAATTTTAATTTATTTAGCTCTTATATAGAAGCTTGGAACAATTATTCAAAATCTTATTGGAGAAATATAATTTTAAATATTTTAATGTTTGTTCCTTTTGGATTTTTACTTCCGCTTTTTAGTGATAGATTTAAAAAATTCTACTGGACACTTAGCTTAGGTTTTTTATTCACTTTTGGAATAGAGGCAACTCAATATATAACTAAAAGAGGAATTTTTGAAGTAGATGACATAATGAATAACTGGATAGGTGCACTTATTGGTTATAGTTTAGTTATGTTTTTATTAACATCTATATCTAAAGAAAAAACAAAATTTAAACCTTTAAAATTAATAATATATCTTTTACCAACATTGGCAACTATCTTTGCTGGTTATAAGATAAATGATATTTATAATTCACAAAGATTTGGAAATCTAAGTAGCAATTATAATTATGTTTACGATATGTCTAAGGTATCTTTAAATAGCAAAGTTGAATTAAAAGATGATGAGGACAAAGAAAAAAAGGTATATACTTTAAATAGATTAAGTGCTGAAGATGCACTAAATTTTGCTCAAGACTTTTTCAAAAAATTAGGAACAAGTGTAGATAAATCGAATATAGATACTTATGACAATCAAATACTATATAGTTCAAGCGATGGAAGGTATAAAATAATGGTTTATCTAAATGGTGGAGCATATAGTTTTACTGATTTTAACTGTAGTGATAATGTAATAAATCAAAATATGGATAGAGAAAGTGTAATAGCAGCATTAAAAAAATATAATGTAAAACCATGTGATATTGCAGAATTTGAACAAGAAAGAGAAGATGGTAAAAAGTTATCTTCGTATAGATTTTATGTTGATTTAAATGAAAAAAATAATAAGTTAACTGATGGGTATTTAACAATATCTCAGTCAGATGAAATACTTAATATATACAACTATATATATACTTATAAGTCATATGGAAAATATAAAATCATAAGCCAAGAAGAGGCTTACGATAAAATAAAAGCAGGTCAATTTAACTCTTATGAATTATACAATATAAAATCAATTTTGATTAGAAGTATTAAACTATGTTATCAACTAGACAGCAAGGGATATTATCAACCTGTATATAGATTTGAATGTACAATTGATGGAGAAGGAAGACCGATATTTATACCTGCATTAGAAGAGGTAAAATAAAAATTAATGTTATAGAATGAAAAAGTGTATTTTAAAATAAAAGGAAGATTTTAAAATACACTTTTTTTGATCTAATCTAAAATAGCAACTGCTCTAACTGAAGCTCCATCAGAATTTATAAATTTTAGAGGAAGTGAACAAAATGTAAATAAATCTGAACCTATTTGATCTAGATTACAAAGATTTTCTATTATAACTAAGTTGTTTTTTAATACTTTATGATGCATAGGTAAATCTGCACTTTCGATATCCTCGATTGAAATTACATCTAGACCGATTCCTTTTTTGTTTGAACTTATAAGATAATCTGCAACTTCTTCACTTATAACTGGAAATTTACCGTAGTATTTTTCTGTATCCCAATATTTATCCCAACCAGTTTTAAATAATACAAATTCAGCATCTTCAATAACACCTTTATATTTATTTATATAAGATATATCGATAGTATCTCCTTCTGATAAATCGCTGCAGTCAACGACAATAGCCTTACCTACAAATTTGTCTGCACCAAATTTATCTAGAGTAATACCATCTTCTCTTACATGTGCTGGAGCATCCATATGAGTTCCGGTATGTGAATACATAGTAAGTAAAGTTTCTCTAAATCCGTCCTTTTCAAACGTGCTAGCAGGATCTAACTTTGGTGGTTCAGTTCCTGGGAAAACAGGCATTCCTTCTTTTATAGTGTGAGTTAAATCTATAACTTTCATAGTAACCTCCTTAAAGTAATAGAACTTAATAAAATTATACTAGATTTTTGGGGATATATTAGGAAATTATAATAATTTTTAATGCTAATATAACTATAATTTTATAGTGGAAAGTATGTATAATAATGTATATAAAATTTATTCGAGAAAGGGTGAAACTCAATTGCTAAAACAAAGTATTATAAAAAGGGGAAATGAAATATCACATTATTTAATAAAAATTAGAAGAGATTTACATAGAACACCAGAGTTAGCTATGGAGGAGTTTGTAACTAAGAAAAAGATAAAAAAATATCTAGACGAAATAGGAATTGATTATATTGAATTTGAACACCATAGGGGGATTATGGCTTATATTTATAAAAAAAATGCAAAGACGACAATAGGAATAAGGGGAGATATAGATGCACTTCCTATTCAGGAAATTAAAGAAAGTGAATATAAATCACAGAATGATGGAATTATGCATGCTTGTGGTCACGATGCACATACTACGATGTTAATTGGGGCTTGTAAATTATTATATGAAATAAAAGATGAGTTAAACGTAAATATAAAATTTTTCTTTGAACCAGCTGAAGAAGAAGGTGGAGGGGCCAAGTTTTTTATTGAAGATGGTCTAATGGAAAATCCAAAAGTAGAGTACATGTTTGGTGCTCATGTCCAAGGATATCTTGAGGTTGGGACTATAGAATCAAAATACGGAACATTAAATGCTAGTGCAGACTCTATTTGGATTGATGTTAAAGGAAAAAGAGGACACGGGGCTTATCCGCAAAATGGAATAGATGCATTAGTTGCAGCAGCTCAAATAATAACATCACTTCAAAGTATTATAAGTAGAAATTTAGCACCTCATGAGATGGGAGTTTTGACATTAGGCAAAATTCAAGGCGGAGATGCTGGAAATGTAATTTGTGATGAAGTAAAAATAGATGGAACGCTTAGAACATTAGATAAAAGGCAAAAAGAATTTATGATACAAAGGGCTACAGAAATTATTGAAAATACAGCAGCAGCTTATAGATGCAAAGCTAAATTAACAGTAGAAAAAGATGGATATAACCCACTAAAAAATGACAGAGAATTAATAGATATAGTTAAAAATAATGCAGAAGAATTTTTAGGAAAAGGTAGTTTTATATTCAAAGAAAATCCATCTATGGGAGGAGAGGATTTTTCTTTCTTTGTTGAAAATTGTAAGGGTGCGTTTTTCCATGTTGGTTGTGGAAATAAAGAAAAGAAAATAACATCATTGATACATACGGAGGATTTTGATATAGATGAGAGATGTCTTAGCATAGGTGCGATAATGCATGTTTTAAATGTATTAAGTTTTAATTAAATTAAAAAATCTACCTTGTAAAAGATCTTTAGAATGAAGATTTCTTTATTTAAATACTATTTTACATAAGTAAAAAGTATTTAGGTTTATAATTTATGTAAATATGTAAATAATATAAAAAGTTATTAATTTAAAATATAAAAAGAGAATTAGAAAACAATGATAATATAGATTTTTAATTTTTTAAAGGAGGCATAATGAAAAGTTCATTAAAAATAATTCCTCTAGGAGGATTAGGTGAAATAGGGAAAAATATAACTGCGATAGAATATGAAGATGAAATAATTGTGATAGATTGCGGAGTATCTTTTCCAGATGATGACATGCTTGGAATAGACTTAGTCATTCCAGATATAAATTATTTATTAGAAAATCAAGATAAAGTAAAAGGTTTATTTATAACACATGGTCATGAAGATCATATAGGTTCAATCCCATATATATTAAAACAACTCAATATGGATATATATGCAACACGTCTTACAATCGGACTTATAGCGAGCAAATTAGAGGAGCACAATATAAGTAAAGAAAGTTTAAGACCCGTAAAAGAAGGTGATGTGATAAAATTTAATAAACTGAGTGTAGAATTTATAAGGGCAACTCACAGTATAGCAGATGCATGTTCACTGGCGATTTTTACTCCACTTGGAACAATTGTTCATACTGGCGATTTTAAAATAGACTATACTCCAATTGACGGAAGAGTTATGGACTTAAACAGATTATCAGCTCTAGGTGAAGAGGGAGTATTATTGCTTATGGCAGATAGTACAAATGTAGAGAGAAGTGGGCACTCGCTTTCTGAAAAAACAATAGGGGAAACATTAAATAGAATTTTAGATGGGGCGACAGGAAGGGTTATAGTAGCTACATTTGCATCGAATATTCATAGAATGCAACAAATAGTAGATGCATCATTAAAAGAAAACAGAAAAATTTGTTTTAGCGGAAGAAGTATGGAAAATGTAAGCAAGGTAGCTATGGAGCTTGGTTATTTACATATTCCAGAAGAGGCTGTAATAAGTGTGGATGAATTAAATAATCATGATAACAATAAAATAACTATAATAACTACTGGCAGCCAAGGGGAACCTATGGCTGGGCTTTCAAGAATAGCTTATGGAAATCACAGAAAAATAAAATTAGAACGCGATGATTTATTTATAATTTCAGCATCACCTATACCTGGAAATGATAAAATGATATCAAAGGTAATAAATCAACTTTATAAAAAGGGAGCAGAAGTTATATATGAAGATTTAGAAGATGTACATGTTTCTGGTCATGCATATCAAGAGGAATTAAAATTAATTCATTCTATAACAAAGCCTAAATATTTTCTACCAGTCCACGGCGAATATCGTCATCTTAAACACCATGCTGATTTGGCAAAAAAGATGGGCATGAAGGGCGAAAATATATTTACTATGGAAAATGGAGATGTGCTTGAAATAAGTGAAGAAGGCGCAAAAATATCTGGGAAAATACGTACAGGTGTACTTTATGTAGATGGAATAGGCGTTGGAGATGTAGGAAATATCGTATTAAGAGATAGACGTAATTTAGCAAGGGATGGTATGGTAATAATAGTATTTGCTATAGATATGGAAAATTTCTATCTTGCTTCTGGGCCAGATGTAATCACAAGAGGATTTATATATGCTAGAGAAAATGAAGATATAATAAATGAAATAAAAGAAGTATCAAGACAAAAAATCGAAGAATGTCTATTAGAACAATCAACAGGATGGCAGGTATTAAAGGGAAGTGTAAGAAAATCTGTTGAAGTACTGCTTTTTGAAAAAACAAAAAGAAAACCAAGTGTATTTCCTATTATAATGGATGTATAGACATAATTTTAGGAGGGATGAGATTGAGTAAGTATATTGAATTTAAAAATGTAAAAAAAATATACAAAATGGGTGAAGTTAATATCGAAGCATTGAGTGGAGTAAACTTTTCTGTAGATAAAGGGGAATTTGTAGTCGTTGCTGGGGCAAGTGGCGCCGGGAAAAGTACAATACTAAACATACTAGGAGGCATGGACAGCCCTAGCAGCGGACAAATTATAGTAGACAATAAATATATAAATAACTATTCAAATAAAGAATTAATAACATATAGAAGATATGATATAGGATTTGTTTTCCAGTTTTATAATCTGGTACAAAATCTTACCGCAAAGGAAAATGTAGAACTTGCGACACAAATATGTAAAGATCCATTGGACATAGATGAAGTTATGGAAGCCGTAGGACTTGGAGATAGAAAAAACAACTTTCCAGCGCAACTATCTGGTGGGGAACAACAAAGAGTGGCAATAGCAAGAGCGCTTGCTAAAAATCCTAAATTACTTTTATGTGATGAGCCAACAGGTGCATTAGATTATAACACAGGCAAATCAATTCTAAAATTACTACAAGATACATGTAGAAAGATGAACATGACAGTTATAATAATAACTCACAACTTAGCCCTTACGCCTATGGGAGACAAAGTGATTAAAGTGAAAAATGGGAAAATAGAAAGTGTAGTTGTAAATGACAATCCAACCCCTGTAGAAAGGATTGAGTGGTAATATGAAAAGTGCACTTAATAAAGACTTTGTAAGGGATATAAAAAATTCAAAAGGAAGATTTATTTCGATTTTGCTTATTGTAGCACTTGGTGTGGCTTTTTTTGCAGGAATTAAAGATGCACCATTAGTTATGAAGAAAACATCTGATTCATATTATGATGAATCTAATTTAATGGATATCAGAATTACATCGACTCTAGGACTTACGGATGATGATGTCGATGCAATTAAAAAAATAAACAAAGTAGATGAAATCAAAGGAACTTACTCCATGGAAGCAATTTCGAATTATAAAGATAAAGACAGTGTAGTTCAAATTCAAAGCATAAATTTAAGTGATTATAAGCAAAACAATAAAAATTACATGAACAGACTTAAGGTGGTAAAAGGAAGATTGCCACAAAAAAGCGGTGAATGTGTAATTGAAAAATCAAAATATCAATTTTTAGCTTATCCTATAGGAAGTAAGGTAACTCTTGATTCTGGAACAGATGAGGATATAAGTGACAGCCTAAATAAAAAAGAATATACAGTTGTGGGATATGTAAATACTCCATACTATCTATCACATGAAAAGGGAAATGCATCTATAGGTGGAGGAAGAGTCCAAGGAGCAATGATGATTTTGGACTCGGATTTTAAGTTAGATGTATATACAGATATTTATTTGACTGTAAAAGAAGCTAAAGCTTTAGATACATATAGTGATGAATACCAAGAATTAATAGATTCAGTAGTACATGATATAGATAAAATCACAGACGATAGAATAAAAGCTAGATATGATGAAGTTGTATCAGAAGCTCAAAATAAATTAGATGAATCTAAGCAAAAATATGAAGACAATAAAGCAAAGGCCGAAAAAGAAATAGACGATGCCCAAACTAAAATAAATAAATCAAAGACAGAATTAGAACAAGGCAAATTGGAACTTGAGTCTCAAAAATCAAATGCAAAGAGAAAAATACAAAATGGAAAAGTACAAATAGAAAATGCAAAAAAACAACTAAAGTCTGGAAGAGTTCAGTATGAGAATGCATTAAAAGAATTTAAAACTCAAAAGAAAAAAGCGCAAGGTGAATTTAAAAAGGCAGAAAACAAAATTAAGGACTTAGAATCACAAAAATCAGAACTAGAAAATGGTATAGCCCAAATAAATTTATTGCTTAAAGATGAAAATTTATCAGAAGAACAAAAACTTTACTACCAAAATGAATTAAAAACAATGAATTCAAATTTAGAACAATTAAAATCAGGAATTTCATCAGCTAAAAAAGAGTTAAACTCACAAAAACAAAAACTACAAAGTAGTGAAAATAAATTAAAACAGACAAAACAAACCCTAGATTCAAATGAAGCAAAAATAAAACAATCAGAAATTGAGTTAAAACAATCTGAAAAAACTGCATATAAAAAAATACAAAAAGCAGAGCAAAAAATTAAATCTGGGGAAGAAGAGATACAAAATGCACAAACTACTTTAGATAATAAAAAACAAGAAACACAAGAAAAATTATCAAAAGCAGAAAAAGAAATTAAGAAAGCACAAAGAGAAATAAATAAAATTGAAAAGCCAACTTGGTATGTATTAGACAGAGATAGTCATAGGTCATTTGTTGAATATGAAGGTTGTGCAAATAGTATAGATGCTTTGGCAAAAATATTCCCTGTATTTTTCTTTGCAGTAGCGGCACTTGTATGTTTGACGACTATGACAAGAATGGTAGACGAGCAGAGAATAAATATAGGAACATTAAAAGCACTTGGATATACAGTGTTTGACATAGCTAAAAAATATATATTATATGCATTTACTGCAAGTATAATAGGAAGTATATTAGGTTTACTTATAGGATTTTCAGTATTTCCAATCGTAATTTTTTACGCATATGGAATGATGTATACCTTACCAGATATGATTCCTGCAATAGATATAAAACTTGCTATATCAATTACATTAATAGCAATATTAGTAACGACAGTGTCAGCTTATACGGCTTGCAAGAAGGAATTGATGGAGGAACCATCAACACTTATGAGACCAAAGGCTCCAAAAAATGGTAAGAGAATATTATTGGAAAGAATCGATTTTATATGGAAGAGACTTAGTTTTATAAGCAAGGTTACATTGAGAAATATATTTAGATATAAGAAAAGATTTTTGATGACAGTACTTGGAATAGCGGGATGTACAGCACTTTTAGTAACTGGATTTGGAATAAAGGATTCTATACAAATGATTGTCTCTGGACAATATGGAGAATTACTTAAATACGATATGGAAATATCAATATCAAATAAAACAACAGATTCAGAAATAAAAGATATGGCATCTAAGTTAAATAAAACTAAAAATATAAAAGAATACGAGTTTTTCGTGTATGAAAATGGAGAAGTAAAGACTAATGAAGGAAGTGAAGATGTAAATATAGTAATACCCGATGATTTAAATAAGTTTAATGATTTTATCCACCTTAGACAAAGGGTTGGTCATAAAAAAATAAACTTAAAAGATGATGGTTTAGTATTAAGTGAAAAGGCAGCGAGAGTAATAGGGGCCTCAGTTGGAGATACTATAAAACTAAAAACTAGCGATAATATAACTGTAGAAGCTAAGGTAAGTGATATAACAGAAAACTATATATCACATTATGCTTATATGACAAAGAATTACTACAATAAATTGTTTAATAATATTCCTTCTAATAACAAAGTTTTAGGAATTTTAAATAGAACTTCTTCAAAAGAAGAAGATAAACTATCAAAAGAATTAATAAATATCGATGGAGTATCTGGCGTAGTATTTAATACAGTCTCAAAACAAACATTTAGCAATACTATTAAAAACTTAAATTATGTCGTATTAATTATGATAATTTCAGCAGGATCGCTAGCATTTGTAGTTTTATACAACTTAACAAATGTAAATATTTCTGAAAGAATAAGAGAAATTGCAACGATAAAAGTATTAGGTTTTTATGATGGAGAGACAGCAGCATATATTTATAGAGAAAATATTATATTAACAATAGTGGGTATAATAGTTGGATTGATTATGGGAAAATTCCTACATCAATATATTATGACTACTGTTGAAATAAAATCTATGATGTTTGGTAGGGTAATAAATACAAAGAGTTATATAATAGCAGCTATTTTAACAGTTTTACTTTCACTTATAGTTAATGTAGTTATGTACTATAAATTAAAAAATGTAAAAATGGTAGAATCATTGAAATCAGTAGATTAAAAATAAAAATATAAAATATTTATAAAAATCAATGTCAAAAACATCTTATCTAACATAATATAATCTAGAAATAAATTTTTCATCAACAAGGGGGTAAAAACAATGTTAGAAAGATTCTTTGGAGGATGCGATGGAGGATTTTTTGGAATGGGATGGTGGATAATAGTATTATTCTTCCTATTCTTAGCTTTCCAAGATAGCTGGACTGACATAGACATATGTGCATGGATACCATTCTTAATATTATTATTAATAGTTTGTGGTTCTATGGGTATAGAAGATGATGGATGTGGATGTTGCTAATATAATTTAATTATATATAATAAATAACAGAAGGTATATAAAATAGTTTTAAATTGCTATTTTATATACCTTTTTTGTTGATATAATAAAAAAAATAAAAGTTGGTTTGTAATTTTATGTATTTTTCTTTAATTTATTATAATAAGAAAAATCATTGTATAAACTAGCTTTTTTGAATTTAAATTTTATTAAAATAAAATCTTGAAATAATTTAAACTGGATTGTATAATATAACCTTAGTGATAAATAGTATTTGTGTAATTAGTATTTTAAAAGTATTTGCTCATAGAGCGAATATAATTTTTTTATGTGTAGAAAATTTATTTTAAAGACAGAAAATTAGAGAGGTGTTAAAGTATGAAACAAGGTTTTGATGCAGAAAAATATTTAGAGCAACAATCTAAATATATATTAGAGAGAGTTAATAATTTCGACAAACTTTATATAGAGTTTGGTGGAAAACTTATCGGTGATTTACATGCAAAAAGGGTTTTACCTGGATTTGATGAAAATGCCAAAATAAAAGTATTACAACATATCAAAGATCAATTAGAAGTTGTAATTTGTGTATACGCTGGAGATATCGAAAGAAACAAAAAAAGAGGAGATTTCGGTATAACTTACGATATGGAAGTTCTAAGATTAATAGATGATTTAAGAGCTTATGAATTAGACGTAAACAGTGTTGTTATAACTAGATATGAAGGACAACCTGCAACTACAGTATTTATAAATAAACTAGAACGTCGTGGTATAAAAGTATATAAACATGCGCCAACTAAAGGATATCCATCTGATGTAGATACAATAGTTAGTGATGAAGGATATGGTGCAAATCCATACATAGAAACTACTAAACCTATAGTTGTTGTTACAGCTCCAGGACCAAACAGTGGTAAACTAGGAACTTGCTTAAGTCAATTATATCATGAAAATAAAAGAGGAAATTCTGTAGGATATTCTAAATTTGAAACATTCCCAGTTTGGAATTTACATTTAAATCATCCAGTAAATGTAGCATATGAAGCTGCAACTGTAGATTTAAAAGACTTAAATATGATAGATTCATTCCACTTAGATAGATACGGGGTAAAAGCTACAAATTACAATAGAGACTTAGAATTATTCCCTGTTCTTAAAAAGATAATAGAAAAAATAACAGGAGAAGAATCAATATTCCAATCACCAACAGATATGGGTGTTAATAGAGTAGGATTCGGTATATACGATGATGAAGCAGTAAGTGAAGCATCAAGACAAGAAATAATAAGAAGATATTTTAAAACTGGTTGTGAATATAAAAAAGGTGAAGTAAATAAAAGTTCATACGACACTATGTCTTTAATAATGGAAAAATCAAACTTAAAACCAGAAGACAGAAAAGTTGTTATTCCAGCTAGAGAATACAGTGAAAAATTAAAATCAATGATAGAAAGTGATGAATTATGCACTGTAGTAGCTTTAGAATTAAATGATGGAACTATAATAACAGGAAGAAGTTCTGAATTAATGTGTGCTAGTGCTGCAGCTATATTAAATGCAGTAAAAGTTTTAGCTAATATTCCAGACGATATGTTATTAATATCACCAGTTATATTAGAACCAATTGTAAAATTAAAAACAGAAACATTAGGAAGTAGACAAGTATCATTAAGTTTAGAAGAAGTATTAACAGCGCTTTCAATATGTGCAGTTACAAATCCAGCAGCTCAAATGGCTATGGACGAATTATCAAACTTAGAAGGGTCACAAGCTCATTCAACAACTATGCTTAGCAAAGATGATGAACAAACATTTAGAAAATTAGGCGTAGATGTAACTTGTGAAGCTGTTTATCCTTCTCAAAATTTATACTATGTATAAATTCTAATGAGTTAATAGATTATAAATAAAATTAGATATAGAAAATGAGCCTTCTATTGTAGATAGAAGGCTATAAATTATTTTTATTCGTGTGTAATAAGTATTTAGTATTTTAAAGACCTCAAATTTTTGAGGTGGAATATTATTGTATAATTTTTTTATATAAAAGTCAATGTATTTTTTATAAAAAATTCATTCAAAGGAAATCTCCTTTTGTTTTGGTTAAATTGGTTTAGAGGTGTAGCAGTTATATGCTACACCTTTTTGGTTTATATATTTATAAATAAGTTATAGTATGGTGATAATTTAGAATTTCATCTAATTTATCCTTATCCATTAAATTTTCTTCTAATACAATTTCTTTTACCTTATCTGGATTATGGTCGCTTTTTTCAATAATCTCACTAGCCTTATCATATCCTAAATAAGGTACTAAAGCAGTTGCAAGAAGAACAATAGAATTATCTAAATGTTTTTTACAACATTCTTCATTTGCAGTTATAGTATTTATACATTTAGTTCTAAATATTTTTAAAGTCTCTTTGAGTAAAGTCAAACTTTCAAGTATACTTTCTGCGATTAAAGGCATAAATGCGTTTAATTCAAAATTACCACTTGCAGCACATATACTGATTGCGCTGTCATTTGCCATTACTTTTATTGCAACCTGTGTAACCATTTCAGGAATTACAGGGTTTACTTTTCCTGGCATAATAGTACTACCAGCTTGCATATCAGCAAGGTGAATCTCACTAAATGGTTTTGAATTCATAATTCTAAGGTCTGTGGATATCTTCATTAGATTCACAGCTAATGATTTTAAAAGACCTGAAACTTCAACAAATACATCGTTATTTTGTGTTAAATCTATAGGATATTCAGATTTTGCAAGTCCTATACCTGTTAAATCTCTTATTATTTCAATAACTCTAAAAGTATATAATCTATTTGCATTGCTTCCAGTTCCGATAGCTGTTCCGCCTAAATTTATTTGTCTAAGCCTTTCTTCAACTTTATAAATTCTCCATCTATCTCTAGCAATTGCTTGTGCAAATGCGCCGAATTCTTGACCTAAAGTTATAGGAAGAGCATCCATCATCTCAGTTCGGCCTAGTTTAACTACAAATTCAAATTCATTTTCTTTTCGCTGAAGAGATTCCTGTAATTTGCTACACTCATCGCTAAGGGCTCTAACTAAGTTTATACACGCAATTCTTAAAGCAGTTGGATAAACATCATTTGTGGATTGTCCCATATTTACATGGTCTAGGGGATGGATATAATCATAATCTCCAGGTTCCCTTCCACATATTTTTAAAGCCAAGTTCGCTATAACTTCATTAACATTCATATTAGTAGAAGTTCCAGCGCCACCTTGAAGCGAATTAGTTATAAAACTGTCATCGTATTTGCCAGCAAGTATAGTATTACAGGCTTCGACTATTGCATTAGCCCTCTCTTTATCTAATGTCTTAACTTTTTCATTAGCCATAGCAGCAGCTTTTTTTACTGTCACCATAGCGTAAATAAGTTCTTTTCGAACTTTTGAATCACTTATATTAAAGTTTTCAAAAGCACGAGCAGTTTGAATTCCATAAAGCATATCTTTATCTATAGCGACTTTTCCTAATTTATCTTTTTCAATTCTTTTATTAGATTTAACATTTTCATTAGCTTTATCTATTGTAATATTATCCATAAAATCACTCCTATTCTTCTTCTAATAAGTAAGCAATATGAGGGAATGCTTCTACTGTTCTATGTAAAATTCCTTGCATATATGCTATTAAGATGCCGTAATTAGTTATAGGAATATTTTGATCTTGTGCACATTTTATTCTATATTTCATTTCTCTAGTATTTAAAGTACATCCACCACAGTGAACTATCATTTTGTATTTTGATAAGTCATATGGAAATTCTGTACCACTTGAAAATTCAAAATTTAATCTCTTACCGCAATGCTGCATTATCCATCTTGGAATTTTGACACGACCGATATCGTCACATTGTCTGTGGTGTGTACATCCTTCAGATAATAAAATAGTATCGCCATCTTCTAGAGTTTCTATTGCTTTTGCCCCTCTTACTGTTTCCTCTAAATCGCCTTTATAACGTGCAAATAAAATTGAGAAAGAAGTAAGTAAAATATCTCTTGGAGTATCAGCTGAAACTTTGGCAAAAACTTGTGAGTCAGTTATTACTAATTTAGGTTTTTTACCTAAACTAGCTAATGTATCTCTAAGCTCATATTCTTTTACTACTATAGCAGTTGCATCTGCTTCTAATATATCTCTTATTGTTTGTTGTTGTGGAAGTATTAATCTGCCTTTTGGTGCGGCTTTATCGATTGGAACAACAAGAACTACAAAATCAGAAGGATCTAATAAGTCGCCCACAATTTGGAATTTGGCTTCGTCTGTAGGAGCTTGTTTTGCTATAAGTTCTTTTAATTCATATATATTTTCTTTTGTAACAGAGCTAACCCACAGAGTATTATGAGAATCTTCTAATGGTAATTCTATTCCTTTTTCTCTAACTAAGTCTAGTTTGTTCATCACAACTATATATGGAATTTTCTTTTCTTTAAATTTTTCGATTAAGGCATTATCTTGTGGTGTGGGTCCAACTAATCCATCTATAACTAATATTCCAATATCAGTTTTATTTAAGACTTGATAACTTTTTTGAACGCGCATCTTACCAAGTTCACCAACATCATCAAGTCCAGGTGTATCGATTATCATAACTGGGCCTAAAGGTAGTAGTTCCATTGCCTTTGAAACTGGGTCAGTAGTAGTACCTTTAACATCTGATACTATTGCTAAATCTTGATCTGTTATTGCATTAATTACACTTGATTTTCCAGCATTACGTTTCCCAAATATACCTATATGTACACGTTCTGCAGAAGGTGTAGAATTTAAACTCATTGAAATTTCCCCCTTAAAAATGAAATAACCTCGCAAAAAGCAAGGGCAATAATATTAAAACTTTAATAAAATTATATCACAGTGACTTTTTAATTATCAATAAATGGTAAAATTAATCTAAAAACAGGTTATAGAGTATGTTTTACTTGGAAAATTTATGAATTAACAATATAATTTAATTAGAGGGTTTAATTAAACATTTATTAATATACATAAAAAGATAAATATAAGTTTAAAGAAGGTTATTAA
>OLHE01000623.1_pt1 | contig 27578 bp, 28 predicted proteins | sample 1605821 | NCBI WGS metagenome assembly OLHE01 (sample SAMN03283250) | human gut metagenome | biome: human-associated habitat; material: feces | host: Homo sapiens | place: USA | collected 2013
TCAAGCGTTTCTGATATTTCCCCAAATTGTATGCTCATACGGGGGTAAAATCTCCAGGGTGACTAAAAAATACCAGCCATTTCCCTTTATAATCATTTAATGTTCTATTTCCATATGTAGTTATTGCGTTAAATCTCGGTGCTTTCATTCCTATTTTAACACTTCCATTCATCATCAATTCATAATCCATAAAAATGAGCCTCCTACATAATTTTTTATATATTATGTAAGAACTTTTATTTTTGATACAATTGCAACCCCGTCTTTATTCGCCTGCAAAAAAACATTGCAATCTATTTTCATCTGTTTTTATATTTGCTTTGTTTTCAACACTACCCGCCATTCCTACGATGAATCGTATAATATTGGATGGCAAAACCGTTCCACTAATTATCAATTTCCTATACTAATTATTCTACAATATTATTTAAAATTTATCTATAAATTTTTCCATTTTATTGCTACAAATATTAAATCATGATATAATATTAATATAGTTTTTCTATGAAGGGGAAATAATTATGGAAGAAAAAATAAAAGAATTAGAAAAAAATGCTATATTAAAAATAAGCCATTGGTGGGGGCTAAAAAATTCAGGTTATGCCGGAACACTTATAACATCCGATAAAAAATTATATGTTTATCAATATTACCATAAAATACCTGAAGAATTAAAAAATGGAAATTTCATTACAATGAAAAAAAAATTAACCAACGAAGAATTTGAGAAAATAATAAATTTTATTGAAACAGATTTATTAAAAGATTATGAAAATATAAGAATATTTGATTCAGGATATAAAATAACTGTAAATTATAAAGAAACCAAAAAAATAATAAATAATAACATTGAATTATACCAAAAAGCTGAACAAATACTTAATAAAATTTAAAATGGACGTTTTATGCGTCCATTTTACTTTTTAAAAATTTTATCTAGAATTTTTTCATACCACTTGTTTGAGTCTTTTGTATCTTCTTTTATTTCTTCTGTTGCAGTTTCAACATAGTCTTTTTTTTCTAATTCAACATATACTTTTTGGTCATTATCTGGTTTTTTCATACCTAACCTATCTTTTGCAGCTTGCTCAATACTGCTTAAATTAACACTTTCTTCTATACTAACTTGCAATTGACCATTTGTTTTTTCAATTGAAGAAAGTTCAGTTTTCTTGTTTTGTATTTCATTAAATTTTTCATTAATTAGTGAATTTCTATAACTTATTGCTAATAATATTAAAAATATAGCCACAATTAATGCCACATTTTTTTGGTGTTTTTTCTTTTCTAATTTCATAGCTTGCTTTCTTACTTCTTCATTTCTTTTTATTCTTGTTTTTACATCATTTTTATTTTGTTTTTTGCCTCTTTTATAATTTGGCTCTATTTTTCTCGGATTAGTCCCATATTCATAATTATGCCTATTCATAAGTTATTTTTATTCACCTCTTCTCTTTTTGTAATTTATTATATCTTCTCAAAAATTCTAAGCTTTGCACTTTTAGACCTTGAATTTTCTTTTTGTTCCTCATTACTTGCTACAATTGGTTTCTTATTTATTACTTGTCCTAATTTTTTTGCACCACACACACAATATGGAATATCTTTTGGGCAAATACACATTCCTTTTGCTCTATTCATTGCTATTTTTACTGCTCTATCTTCCAATGAATGAAATGTTATTACACACAATCTTCCATTTGGTTTTAAAATACTAATACAATCTAAAATAGTATTTTCAAGTGGTTTAATTTCATTATTGACTTCTATTCTAATAGCTTGAAAAGTTCTTTTAGCCGGGTGCCCATCTTTAGGGTTTAACCTTGGTATTGACTTTTCAATTATTTTTACTAATTCATCTGTTGTTTCTATTTTCTTTTTTGCCCTTGCAATACATATATTTTTAGCAATATTTCTTGAGAACCTTTCTTCTCCATATTCATATATAATATTTGCCAAATGTTCTTCTTTATAGTTATTTACGACTTCTTTTGCTGTTAATCTTTGTGTTTTATCCATTCTCATATCTAATTCGTTTGAACCTAAATAGCTAAATCCTCGGTTTCTTTCGTCTAATTGATATGAAGAAACACCTAAATCTAATAAAATTCCATCAACAAAATCTATATTCAATCCCTGTAAAATTTTTTTAATATCATCATGATTACCATGTATATATTTTACATTTGGAAATTCTTTAAGCCTCTGCATAGCTTCATCAAGTGCTTCTTGGTCTCTATCTATTCCAATTAATAAGCCTTCTTTTTTATCAAGCCTTTTTAAAATCTCTTTGCTATGACCCGCTCCACCTAATGTTCCATCTATATATATACCATCTGGTTTAATATTTAATCCTTCAATACATTCTTTTAATAAGACTGGCTTATGTTTAAATTCCACCTGTTTCTCCTTTTTATTTATAAATTTTAGCAGCCAGTATATTATTGAAAATACCAGCTGCTATATAAAATCTTAAGTATTCGCAAAACTCTTATGTACTTTTTTCTTACGCAGTACATATCTTTTGTTATACATTCTTACTTTGGTATCTTCATTTCTTTAGTATGTTTATCTTTTGAAGAAAAATAGGGAATTCATAATTTTTGCTTTAGTTTTTTCCTCATAGGAGTTTTATCTTTAGTATAATCTTTTGTAAATATGTCTTTGGCCTTTTAAAATCTTATGTATTTTTTATTTTATCATAAGTATTATTTTCTTTTGTTTTTAACATAATCAATTCCCAGAATATTTCTAGAATTTGATTTTTATATAAACTTTTCTATAGAAAAGATTATATACCAAGCATTGTCATGTTTTCTGCAATTTCTTCTGCAGAAATTTCTTCATCTTTAGATTTCCAAATAGTTTTATCCCAAATTTCTAGTCTTGTTCCTACTCCAATTATTACTGCTTCTTTTTCTAATGAACCAGCTTGTCTTAAATTACTTGGAATTAAAAACCTACCTTGTTTATCTATTTCACATTCTGTGGCTCCTGCTAAAAAGAATCTAACAAAATTTCTTGCATTTTTATCTGATAGTGGAAGTGATTTTAATTTAGTTTCGAAATTTAACCATTCTTCTTGTGAAAAGGCAAATAAACATCCATCTAACCCTTTAGTTAAAATAAATGTGTCTCCCATATCTTTTCTAAGCTTTGCAGGCATTGAAATTCTGCCTTTAGAGTCTATAGTATGTTCATATTCTCCCATTAACATAGTTAAATTTCACCTCTTTTCTTTACCACTTCATACCACTTTTAACCACTTCAATTAGATTTTAATACACTTTTTCTTATTTTGCAATACTTTTTTTAAAAAAAATTAAAATTTTTTTGTTTTTTGGTTATAATTCACAGTTCATAAAATAATTCATTTTAAATTTTGATAATAATTTCTTAACTAATTTTCAAAAAATATTCGCGCGTTGCCTTGAAATGATGCTGAAAATTATATTTAGAAAAACTTAAATTATATACCAAAACTATAATAGTTTGAAAGCAATTTATTATCTATAATCTAACCAAATATAATTATTATTTTTACAAAAAAAATCCATAGTAAATAAATTACTATAGATTTTTTTAACTATGCACTTTCTTTTTTAGATTTTATTTTTTTCATTTTAATATTTTTGTTTTTCTTAACTTTGTTTTCATTAATAATAACTTCTGGTTCTTTTTTATTTAAAACAGTTTCTTTCGTAATTATGCATTTTTCAATTTTTGGATTAGATGGGATTTCAAACATTATATCTGTCATTATTTCTTCAATTATAGAACGAAGCCCTCTTGCTCCTGTTTTTCTTTCTTGTGCCTTATTAACAATTTCTTCAATTGCCTCATCTTTAAACACAAGCTCAACATCATCAATTTCAAATAATTTTTTATATTGTTTAACTAATGAATTTTTAGGCTCAACTAAAATTTGTTTTAAAGCATCTTTATCAAGCTCTTTTAATGTTGCAACAATTGGAAGTCTACCAATAAACTCTGGAATTAAACCAAATTTTAATAAATCTTGTGGTAATAATTCTTCAAAAACTTTATATCTACTTACTTCTTTTGTAGACTGAATATTAGTTCCAAAACCAATTGATTTTTTACCTGTTCTTTCCTTTATAATATTTTCTAATCCTTCAAAAGCTCCTCCACAAATAAATAAAATATTATTTGTATTTATTTGTATTAATTCTTGATGTGGGTGTTTTCTACCACCTTGTGGTGGAACAGAAGCTATTGTTCCTTCTACTATTTTAAGTAAAGCTTGTTGAACTCCCTCCCCACTAACATCTCTAGTAATAGATGGATTTTCAGACTTTCTTGTAATTTTATCTATTTCATCTATATATATAATTCCTCTTTCTGCTTTTGCAACATCTCCATCTGCTGCTTGAATAAGTTTTAAAAGAATATTTTCTACATCTTCTCCAACATAACCAGCCTCTGTAAGTGTTGTTGCATCTGCAATTGCAAAAGGAACATTTAAAATTCTAGCAAGAGTACTTGCAAGAAGCGTTTTTCCACATCCTGTTGGGCCTAATAATAATATATTGCTTTTTTGTATTTCAACATCATCATCTTTATTTTTAATACTTTCTTCATGACTAATTCTTTTATAATGATTATACACTGCTACAGACAATATTTTTTTTGCTTCTTCTTGACCAATTACATAGTCATCTAAAACTTGCTTTATTTCTTTAGGGCTAGGAATTTTATTTTCATCTCCTAATGTGTATCTCTCCTCATCATCAATATACCCTTCCTCAAGTATATTATTACATAAGTCTACACACTCATTACAAATATATACACCTGGACCTGCAATTATTTTTCTAACACTATCTTGTGGCTTACCACAAAAAGAACAATATACATTTTTTATTGTATCACTATTTTTTGGCATAGATTTCTCCTTTATTTTCTTTTATATAAAATTTCATCAATTAAACCGTATTCTAAAGCTTCTTCTGCTGTCATATAATTATCTCTTTCTGTATCTTTCATAACTTGCTCTAATGGTTTTCCTGTTCTGTCTGCTAAAATTTTTGTTAATCTTTCTCTTGTTTTTATCATTTGATCTGCATGAATTTTAATATCTGTTGTTTGACCAGATATTCCACCACCTGCAATTAAAGGTTGATGTATTAATATTTCTGCATTTGGCATAGCAAATCTTTTTCCTTTTTCTCCATTTGCTAAAAGTACAGCTCCAAAACTAGCTGCAAGCCCCATGCAAAAAGTATAAACCGGGCATTTAATATAATTCATTGTATCTACTATTGCTAAACCATCTGTTACACTTCCTCCTGGTGAATTTATATAAAAATATATTTCTTTATCTGGATCTTCAGATTCTAAAAATAACATTTGTGCTATTATTAAACTTGCTGTTGTATTATTTACATCTTCTCCTAAAAATATAATTCTATCTTTTAATAATCTTGAAAAAATATCATATGAACGTTCACCCTTACTTGTTTGCTCAATTACATATGGTACCAAACTATTTTTTTCTAACATAAAAATCCTCCTTTATAACAATAACTTTTTAATATTTTATGTTTAACCTATTATTTATGCACCAAATTCTATATAATAAAGTTTTAAGTGCAATATGGTTTTTTAGTATTTGTTTACACATAAAATTTATTAAAATCAAATTTCTGTGCAATATAGTTTTATATAGCTTTCTTATTACATAAAATAGGGGTGTCAAAATTTTTTTAACCTCCCCTTTTTTTATATTTTATTCTGCTCTTTTACTTTTTGTTTTTTTCTCTTCTTTTTTTACAGTTTCTTTTTTTTCTTTACTATTTTCAACTAGGAAGTTTATTGCTTTTTCACTTTCAATTCCTTGTTTTATGTAGTTTTTAATATTTTCGTTTTCTTCTAAATCTTTAGCTTCTTTTCCATAATTTTTAGCCATTTCTTCTATTTTAGCTTTTATTTCATCTTCACTTGCTTCTAACTTTTCTGCTTTTATAACAGCTTCTAGTGCAAGTCTTGATTTTATAGCTTCTATTGCTTCTGGCTCATAATCTTTTTTAAGTTCTTCTTCTGTATGGTTTATCATTTTTAAATATTGTTCCATTTTCAAACCTTGATAAGATAATCTTTGTTCAAAATCTTTTAACATATTTTCAACTTCTAATTCAACCATTCCGGATGGAATCTCAACTTTTGCAGCTTCAATAAGTGCTTTTATAACTGCATTTTGCTTTTCATATTTTTCTTTTTCTTTATTTTGTTTTTCTAATCTTTCTTTTATGCTATCTTTTAATTCTTTCAAAGTATCAAATTCACTAACATCTTTTGCGAATTCGTCATCTAAAGTTGGTAATTCTTTTTTCTTTAGTTCATGTAATTTTACCTTAAAAGTAGCTTCTTTTCCTGCTAAATCTTTTGAAAAATATTCTTTAGGGAATGTTACTTTTATTTCTTTTTCGTCATTAATGTTCATTCCAACAACTTGATCTTCAAAACCTGGTATAAAAGAGTTGCTTCCTAATACTAAATCATGATTTTCTGCTTTTCCACCTTCAAATGCTACTCCATCAACAAAGCCTTCAAAATCTATTGTTGCAGTATCTCCTTTTTCTGCAGGTCTATCTTCAACAGCAATAAGTCTAGCATTTTTATCTTGCATATCAGCAATTTCATCATCAATGTCTTTTGCTTTTACATTATACTCTATTTTTTCAATTTCTATACCTTTATATTTTCCAAGCTCTATTTCTGGTTTTGTTTGAACTACAGCAGTAAACACAAGGTCTTGTCCTTTTTCCATTTTTACTATATCTATTTTTGGATTAGAAACTGCGTCTATTTTATTATCTTTTATAGCTTTTTCATATTCTTCTGGTACTACTTCATTAAATGCATCTTCATAAAAAATTTCTTTTCCATAATATTTTTCTACTATATTTTGTGGTGCTTTTCCTTTTCTAAATCCTGGTATATTAAAATATTTTGCACTTTGAAAATATACTTTTTTTATAGCATTTTCAAATTTTTCTGCTTCTATTGTAATTTCTAATTTTACCTCATTTGCGTTTTGTGTTTTTTCTAATTTACACTCCATTTAAAATCTTCCTTTCATATCATATTGTCTTTTTATAAAACTTTGCCCGCGTATTTCTTACATACGCCTTATTATTATACCATAAATTTGGTAAATTGCAACAAAAATTTAATATTTTTTTTAAAATGTCTTGTATTTTATACCATTTTGTGATAAACTAATTGTTAGTCAGTTTATTTTAATGCAATAAGGAGGTGCAATTAAAATGGCAGTATGCGCAATTTGTAATAAAAAACCTATTTCTGGAAATAAAATAAGTATTGCTCGTTCTCATGTTAGTAGAAGAGCTCCTCGTACTTGGAAGCCAAACTTAAGAAGCGTTAAGGTTGAAGTTAATGGGGAAACACAAAGAATGCATGTATGTGCAAAATGTTTAAGAAATGGAAAAGTAAAAAGAGTATAATATAAAATTTATAATAGATTTGTATAATTTGTAAAAATTTTAAAATAATAAATTTTAGATGAGCTCTAAAGTTAATGGGCGATTTTAATCGCCCCAACATTTACTTTACAAATTTAATTAAAAACTTTATTTATTTTTCAAAAAAACTTGACTTATTATAGTTATCGTATTATAATAAGACTTGTTATACATCGCGGGGTGGAGCAGTTGGCAGCTCGCAGGGCTCATAACCCTGAGGTCGTAGGTTCGAATCCTACCTCCGCAACCACACTTAAGGCTGGAATTACTCAAATTCCAGCCCTTTTTAAATATCTTTTCATTGTTTTATATCCTGTTTCATATAAATAATCCATTTTGTTTGTATCTAATAAACCTACTTTTTCTGTTGTTATTGTTACCAATTTATCTATTCCATCTAATTCATAATTTGAAAGCTCATGTGCCATCATATTTATAGATCTAACAGCAACTTCTATCATATTTTCACAACATTCTTTTTCTTTTAGTTGTGTCTCAAAATTAATTCCAAAAACTTTAGTTGCCCCTATATCTTTTAATTCCTTCCAGGCAACATTTTCTCTTATTCCCCCATCTACAAGTTGCTTTCCTTTCCACACATATGGAGAAAAAACAGCAGGATAACTACAGCTACTTCTTATCGCAACATCAATCGGTGCATCTGTTACATATTTTACTTCATCAGAAATTTTATTTCTAATTTCTTTTGAAGAAAAAACAATAAGCTCTCCATTTTTTAAATTTACAGCTGGTATTATAACAGGCATTTTAACCTCATTAATATTACTAATGCCACTTTTCTTACATATTTCTTTAATTGCCTTAACTATAACCTTTCCATCAGTCAACCCATTAACAATAAGTTTACGTCTAAAAATTAAACCAACTATTATTTTAAAAATATTTTTGATATCAACATATTTTATTTTTTTACAATATTTTTTAAAAATATCATACATTTCTTCACTTGAGTACCCTAAAGCATATAAAAGAGCAATAATACTCCCTGAAGATGTTCCTGCAACCATATTAAATTTTATATTACTTTCTTCTAAAGCTTTTATAGCTCCAATATGTGCAAAGGCCTTTACGCCTCCCCCAGACAAACATAAAGCATTTTTTTCCATTACATACCTCCAAAAAAACTGATTATTATATTATATTAATAATCAGTTTTTTTGTTTATTTTTCAGTTTCTTTTTTATGATATTCATTTATTTTATTTTCTTCTTTTAAAGTTACATCTTTCAAATTGATATATCCCATATTCATTGTTATATCTGTAGTATTTTCTAAATGTTCCTTTGCTACTAATTCTGATTTATTTAATTTAGTTTTTGTTTTCTTTTCTTCCAAATTAAAAGGTATTGAAATTTTAGCCATTATCGGAATAAATAGAGGTTCTTTTTTTATTTTTTCAGAAATTCTTTTGCTTTCAATATCTATAGCAATATTTATATATTTTATGGCAATTTCTTTTTGTCCCTTCATTAGCTTTATTTTTGAAATTTCATAATAACTATCTGCTTGCAAATCTTCACATTCCAATGTTTGTTCAAAATATTGTTCTGCTTTATCTAAATCTTTATAAAGCATTGCAATTTGTGCTAAACTATATTTTGCATTATAACACAAACTATTTATTTGAGCTGCTTTTTCATAATATTCTTTTGCACTTTGAAAATCATTTAACATTGTGTATGCTATTCCTAATTCATAAAAAAGTTCAAAACTAACAGGTTGAAATTTTAATGCATCTAAAAATATATTTGCCGCTTCTTTATAATTTCCATTTTCTAACAATAAATCTCCTAAAGTGATTGAAGCATTGTAATAATCTGGCTTTTTATCTAATAAATTTGCTAACATTTGAATTGCCTCATCTTTTTTTTCTAGTTCTGTCAATAATAAAGATACTTTATAGTATGAATCATAGTCTTTTTTATTTATATCTATGCACATTACATATTCATCTATTGCTTTTCTAAGTCCTCCCTCTTTTTCGTAAATAATCGCTAAAGTTTTATGTGCTACATAATCGTTTTGAGATTTTTCAACTATAGCTATTAATACATCTTTTGCTTTTTTATAATTGCCTGATGACATATATAATTTTACTTGCAACATTTTAATACTGTTTATTATATCTATATTCTTATATTCTAAAATTAAAAGTAAAATTGGTAATACAATTGCTACAAAGTAAATAATTGATTTAATAATAAAATTAAGCTTAAGATTAAATATTATTCCTGCTCCATCTAGCATAATTCCAAGTGCTTCTAATACCAATATTGCTATATATTCGGTTTCATTTTTTTTAATCATCTTAAAAAATATAGCTCCAAACAGAATCACCGATATAGTTATAAATAATAATTGTTCTAACATTAATTACACCTCTTAAAATTAATTAATATAATTATTTTACTACATATTTTTTTAAATATCAACAAAAAATTTAATCTAATATTCTTCTATATCTTTAATTCCCATTTCTGGAATAATAACATCACTATCTACATTAATAATGTACTCTATAGCTTTTGCAACCTTTTCAACTTCTAATCCTGTTGATGTATCATAATCATTTCCTGCTTTTTTGAAAAGATTAGTTTGCATAAATCCTGGATAAAAACCTGTTACTTTAACACCTTTTTTGCTAATGTCTCTTTGAATAGATCTATTAAATCCACGCATTGCCCATTTAGAAGCATTATAAACAACAGAATAATCATCATTATCAAAACTTGCTTGAGAACATACATTTATAATTAAACCATTCTTGTTTTTATACATATTTGGTAATACTGCTTTTGTCATATATATTGGTCCTTTTGTATTAACATCTATACAATTGCTTATTTTTTCAAAAGTATTTTCTGTTAAATCTCCTTCTAGCCATACTCCTGCATTATTTATTAATATATCTATATTTATATATTTTTTAAGAATTGTATCTATTGCATTTTCAATTTGTTTATAATTTGTAACATCACATACTACATAATCACATTGTATTTCTGTAGCAGTTTTTTTAAGTTTTTCTTCATTATTTGAAATAATTATAATTTTATTATCTTTTATTAGTCTTTTGGCTATTGCCTTTCCTAACCCTTCACTTCCGCCTGTTATTACTATAACCTTACTCATAAATACCACTCCTTATTTAAATTTATATTTCCATTAAAATTGGTATAATCATAGGGTTTCTTTTGGTTTTTGTGAAAATATAATCTCTTAAATTTTCTCTTATAGAATTTTTTATAGTGCTCCAATCACGTACTCCATTTTGTTCAAACCTTCTAACTTCATGTCTTACTGCCTGTTTTATATCTTCCATTACATTTTCAGATTCTCTAACATATACAAACCCTCTTGAAATAACATCTGGCCCGGCAATTACTTCTCCTGTAGAACCATCCATTGTTAATACAACTATTATTAAACCATCTTGTGACAAATGTTGACGATCTCTTAAAACAACATTTCCAACATCTCCAATTCCTAAGCCATCAACAAGAACTATTCCAGATTGAACTAATCCTGTAAATTCTGCATTATTTTTATCCATCTCTAATATTTTACCATTTTCTAGTTTAAAAATATTTTCCTTTGGAACTCCCATAATTTTTGCTGTTTCTCCATGTGCTATTAAATGCCTATATTCACCATGAATTGGAATAAAATATTTAGGTTTTGTAAGAGCCAAAATTAATTTTTGTTCTTCTTGACAAGCATGACCTGAAACATGTACATCTGCTAAAGCACTATACACTACTTCTGCTCCTATTTGCATAAGTGAATCTATTACCTTTGAAACATGCTTTTCGTTCCCTGGTATTGGGTTTGCAGAAATAATTATCAAATCATTTTGTGTTATTTTTACTTTTCTGTGTGTTCCTGAAGCCATTCTTGTAAGAGCAGACATTGTCTCTCCCTGACTACCTGTTGTAATTATTAGTAATTGTTCATCAACATAATTATTTATCATATCTATATCAATAAACAAATTATCTGGACATTTTATATAACCTAGGTCTCTTGCTGTAGATATCATGTTTATCATACTTCTACCACATACTGCAATTTTTCTATTATATTTAATTGCACAGTTAACAATTTGTTGTACTCTATGCACATTAGAAGCAAAAGTTGCAACAACAATTCTTTTCCTACAATTATTAAATAATCTATCAAAAACCTCTCCAACAGTGCTTTCGGACATAGTAAATCCTTTTCTTTCAGCATTTGTTGAATCTGACATTAATGCTAAAACTCCTTTTTTTCCAAGTTCAGCCAGTCTACCAAAATCCATTAGTTTTCCATCCATTGGTGTATAATCCACTTTAAAATCTCCTGTGTGCAAAACTGTTCCTACTGGAGTATGAATTGCAAGCATTACAGAATCTGGAATACTATGAGAACTTTGAATAAATTCTACTTTAAAGTTTTTACCAAGCTTTATTGTATCCCCTGGTACTACTTCGTTTAATTTTGTAGATGACTCTAAATTATGTTCTTCTAATTTATTTTTTATTAACCCCAAAGTAAGTTTTGTTCCATAAATTGGTGTGTTTATTTGTTTTAAGAAATATGGCACACTACCAATATGGTCTTCATGCCCATGAGTTATAACCATTCCTTTTAATTTTTCTTTATTTTTTAGAATATATGTTATATCTGGTATAACTAAGTCTACTCCAAGCATTTCATCTTCAGGAAATGATAAACCACAGTCTACAACAATCATTTCATCTTCATACTGAAATACCGTTATATTTTTTCCAACTTCATGTAATCCACCTAAAGGAATTATTTTTAATCCTGGTTTTTTTAATGTGTTTTTTTCATTAACCTTTTTTAAACTTCTTTCTTTTGGTACTTCTTTTAATGAACTTTCTTTTCGTGCAACTAATGCTTGATTTTCTTTTACTCCTTCATTTTTTGTTTTTCTTTTTTTTCTAATAGTAACTTTTTCTTCTTTTACAATCTCTTTATTTCTATTATAATTTTTTTTAGGTGCTCTTCTTCTCGCACTTCTTATGTTCCCTTCTTCTAAATTTTCTTCTCTTTTTTCTACCATAAAATCCTTTCTCTCCTTATTTTTTATTTAAAATCTTAAACATTCAAACAAAATTACTAAAAATATATTAATTTTTTTGCATTCAAGCAAAATAAATATGTGTTTTAAATTTTTAATATAGAATATATTCAAAAAACTTTAAAAAATTATTATTTTTTATCTTTTGCTTTTTATAATTTAACTTCAAATTTTTCTCAATAAATTACTAAATGCAATATTTTTCACAAAAAACTTGCCTAATTTCTCTAATAAAAAAATACCATACCTAATTAGTGTTTGCAATTTTTTTACAAAAATTCTATTTCCCATATAAATTTTGCATAATGCAAAATAAACGACCCAAAAAGTCGTTAATTTTACTTTTATAATTAACTTCTCATTTCTCTCATTTTATTTTTGGTTTAAAATCTCATTTAATATGCTCACATTATACCACGGTTTTTACATAATGTCAAATTTTACAAAAATCAAATCTAAAATCAGTATTCCTTCTTCTTTAAAAACCTATAAATACTTTTTACTTTTCATATCAGCTTTTATCATCTAGTTATAGTCATGCAAAGCATGAAAAAAGTCCTCCTTTCTAGAAAGAGAACTTTTAAAGTTTTATATAAAATAAAAACTTACGAACTTTTAAGTCCGTAAGTTGATTTCAAATGGAGCAGGTAGCGTAGTTATCTACAACATTTTCTCTCATTAACGATTGATATAATAATCAATCAAACTAGATATATATTAACAAATTATTTAAAAAATTTCAAGATATATACATTTGTTCTTTTTATTGCTTTATTGTAAAAACTATGTTATACTAGCTGACATAGGAAATGATGATAAGCAGATGTGGTTTTGCCACCAATCTTTACGAAACATCGTAGGAAAGGTGGTGATGTTTATGGTTAAAGTGATACTATTTTTTGTAATATCATTTATGTTATCTTTAACATTAAACGTTGCCTTGACAGCAGTTCTGTATAAGAACTGGGTTGATAAGCAACTACATAAATAAAAAGAAAATTCACATCTGTAATTTGGCGATTTAGATGTGAATTTTTAATCTATCTCGGCAAAACCACGTTTGTGGATTTGTCATTTCCTATATTTATTATACACAGATATTTTATAAATGTCAAATAAATTCTTAATTTATATTATTTTTTATGTTTATGTAAATTATTAATTAATTCTTTTAATGTATTTCTGTCCCATAGTAAAACATTATTTTTTTTAGCCAGTTCTTTTGCACTACTAGTCTTTAAGTTTTCCTCAAATCGTAGTTCTTCTTTAATTATCTTCATTTCAAGCACCATTTTTTCTTTTTAGGATATTGGATGATGTTTTTTTGCAAAGAAAAAAATCATCCAACTTACTTGAATGATTTTTAATCTATCTGTTAGTTCGAACAGATACGTCATTGGTGCGGATGAAGGGACTTGAACCCCCACGTCGTTGACACTGGTTCCTAAGACCAGCGCGTCTGCCAATTCCGCCACATCCGCATTTGATTAAGCAATTTATATATTACCACATTTAAAAATCCTTGTCAATGTTTTTTTGAAAATTTATGTATAATTTTTTTATAAATATGCCAAAATATGTAAAAGGGGGAATTTAATATGTGGAAAAAAATTATTTTATCAATAATCATAATTCTGATTCTTACATTTGGCATAAAAATATTTTATAAAACAAGGAATAATTCAACACCAAAAGAGAGTGTAAATGTTACAGAAAATATAACAGAAATATCTTCAAAATATGTAACAGATGACTGTATAGACGAATGGGAAGATTATGCAAATTCTATACAAGCTGAAATTGAAGAAACAGCACAAAGAATGGGAGACGAAAATAAACATTATATTGTTAATGCAGAAAATGATTATATAAATGTATATTATATTAACGAAAAAAATGAAAAAATATTATATAAAAAAACAGAAATATCAACAGAATATTTATCAAAAGAAGATGTGGAAAAATTAGAAGAAGGAATAGATATATATGGAATAGAAGAATTAAATAAATTATTAGAAGATTTTGAGTAAAAACACTTGACAAATAAAAAAATAAATAGTAAAATATATTTTGTTGCAAGAAGAAGTCTAGGCTTCTCACCTTAACCAAGTAAGGAAAAAGGTTAGAAAAAATAGAATATCAAAAATATATTTGATTTTATTTGACTTATCTTGTAACGAAATAAGTCAATTTTTTTATGGAGGTGTTTTTTATAAAACAAGAATTACCAACAAATGGGAGAATAAGAGCGAAGGAAGTTCAATTAATCAACCAAAATGGAGAAAAACTAGGAATAATGAGTTTAAGAGATGCACTAAACAAAGCTGAAGAAAGCAAGCTAGATTTAGTTTTGGTTGCTCCAAATGTAAATCCACCAGTTTGTAAAATAATGAACTATGGAAAATACAAATTTGAACAAGCTAAAAAAGAAAAAGAAGCAAAAAAGAAACAAAAAGCAGTGGAGCTAAAAGAAATTAGAATTACCCCAAACATTGAAGAGCATGATTTTGGATTTAAGGCAAAAAATGCTAGAAAATTTATTGAAGATGGAAATAAATTAAAAATTACTGTAAGATTTAGGGGAAGAGAAATTAACAATTCTAAATTAGGTGAAGAAGTACTAAATAAATTTATAGAAAATTTATCAGACATTGCAAATGTAGAAAAAAGTCCTAAATTAGAAGGTAGAAACATGTTTATTATGCTATCTAAAAAAGCGTAAAATATAAATAAAAAGTTTGAAAGGAGTTTTAATTATGCCTAAAATGAAAACAAATAAAGCTGCAAAGAAAAGATACTCTTTAACAGCTACAGGAAAAGTAAAAAGAACATCAGCAGGAAGAAGACATTTATTAGCAAATAAAACAAAAAGACAAAAATTAAATAGCAGAAGACCAGGAGCTTATGCTGACAAAACTTGTGAAAGAACAATAAAGAAATTATTACCATATGGTAACTAAAATATGAAAGGAGAGAATTAAAATGGCAAGAGTAAAAACAGCAAAAATAACAAGAAGAAGACATAAAAAAATATTAAAACAAGCTAAAGGATATTATGGAGCAAAGCATTATAGATTTAGAAATGCTAACCAAGCAGTATTAAAATCATTATCTTATGCATATGTTGGAAGAAAAGACAGAAAGAGTGATTTTAGAAAATTATGGATAGCAAGAATAAATGCAGCAGCAAGAATGAATGGAATTACATATAGCAAATTAATAGCAGGATTAAAAAAAGCTAATGTTACAATAAATAGAAAGATGTTAGCAGAAATTGCAGTAAATGACGCAGCAGCTTTTACAGAAATTGCAAACATTGCTAAAAATGCATAAAAATTTACAAGGAGCATTATCAATAATAAATTGATATATTGCTCTTTTTTATATTATAAGAAACAATAGGTTAAATATGGGGGATGCAGACTGTAAAAATAAAAAAACGAACATTTTTTTGTAAAAACTATTGACAAAACAAAAAAACAGATATATAATTCTAATATCAAAAGCGAACAACAATTCGCAAATGCTAATTTGTTAATAGGAGGATAAAAAAATGTTGAAATTATTTAGAAAAAGAGGTAAAATAGAAAAGGATTTAAACAGAACAGTAAAAATATTTGGAGAAACAATATCTGTAAGAGTAATATATAAAAAATTAAAAAATCCTGAATTAGATTTAGTAGGAAATATTATCAATGTTTATCTTCCTAATAAATATAAAAGAAGTGGCAACATAGAAATTGTAAAACTAGCAATTGAAAAAATGTATCAAGAAATAGCAAGAGTAGAAATAGAAAAAGTCATGGAAGAAACAAGAATAATGTTAAAAGGGTTAGCTCCAGAAAACTATGAAATAAGAAAACTATCAAATAAATTATCTAAATTAACTTTAGAAAGAGTGATTATAATAAATCCAGAAATAGTAAAATACAATAAACAAGTATTAAAATATGTAATTTTACATGAATTTTGCCATCTAAAATATAAAACACATTCTAAAGGGTTTTATAAAATGATGCAAAAATATATGCCTGAATATGAGAGTTATGAATATATAGAGCAAGTTGCATAAAACAAAATTAGAAAAAGGTTTTCTGTTTCATTTGGTAACTTTTTAGTAGGGCAAGAAAGGAATAAAATTTAAAATGAAAATTCTAATTAAAAATTGTAATTTAATATCAATGAATTTAAAAGAGCCAGAAAATAAAATTCAAAAAAATATGGATATATTAATTGAAAATGAAAAAATAATTAAAATTTCAAAAAACATAAAAGATTCGGCTGAAAAAGTAATTGATGGAACAGAAAAAATAGTTATGCCAGGACTGATAAATACTCATGCACATGTTCCTATGAGTATATTTAGAGAAACGGTGGATGGTTACATTACACAGGACTGGCTAACACAAAAAATATGGCCAGTAGAAGCAAAGCTTACTGAAGAAGATGTATATTTTGCCTCAATGTTATCTTATATAGAAATGATTTATTCTGGGACAACCACAATAAATGATATGTATTTTATGCAAAATAAAATTGTAGATGCAGCGTTAGATACTGGTGTAAGGTTACAAGTAACTAGAACATTAATGGATACAGATGGTAGTGGAGAAAGAAAATTAGTAGAAATAGAAGAATTTATTAAAAAATATAAAGAAAAGTATGATACAATTTCTTTAAATGTTGGTATACACGGCTTATATACAAACACAGAAGAATATTTACAAAAAGGGTTGGAGATTGCAAAAAAATATAAACTGCCTGTAAATATGCATTTTTGCGAAAATGAGCAAGAACGTGAAGATATAAAAAAGATGTATAATATAGCAAGCCCTATAGAACCAATAAAAAAATACTTTAAAAACATTCATTTAATACTAGCACACGCAGTAAAATTAACAAATGAAGAAATAGAAAAAATTGCAAAACAAGATATATATATAGCACATTGTCCAGTAAGTAATTTAAAACTTGGATGTGGAATAGCACCAATTACAAAAATGCAAGAAGAAAATATATGTATTTCACTAGGAACAGATGGGCAAGGAAGTGGAAGCAATTTAGATATGTTTGAAACAATGAAATATGCAGCTTTATTACAAAAAGGTTATTTGGAAAATCCAACTCTTATGCCAGCATATGAGGTATTAAAAATGGCAACAATAAATGGAGCAAAAACTTTAAATTTAGAAAATCAAATAGGGTCAATAGAAGAAGGAAAATTAGCAGATATAATAATTTTAAATTTAGATTCACCACTAACTCTTCCTTTAAATGACATTATTGCAGAAATAGTTTACAATGTTAAAGCTCAAAATGTAGAAACAACAATAGTAAATGGAAAGATTTTAATGGAAAATAAAGTGTTTAAATTAAAAAATGACCCAAAAGTAATTTATGAAAAATGTGAAAACATAATAAATAGAATAAAAAGTGAATTGAAAAATTAATAAAAAAATAGATAGTTAAGCTTCTTATAAAGATGAACAATGTGAAGAATTTTTAATTTATAATAATTTTAATATTTGTTTTAGGTTTTTCGTAAATTTGTTCGCATGAAAAAATTCATTTTAAGAAAGTTTTAATAAGATAATGAGTTATATAATAATTGTATGTAATAAAATGTAGAATATTTCTTTTTTTCTACAATAAGAAAAGACAAACTTTTTATTTTATAAGGTATATAATTACTTCCAAGGTGAGTAAATGACAGTTTATATTGATGTGGTTTTTTTGGAAAATTTGATTTTAAATGTAATTATCTTATATGCTACAAGTCTAATAGCAAAAATAAATTTAAAGATTATTAGAACTCTAATATCTGCTAGTATAGGAAGTATATATGCTATAATGTATTATATATTTCAAATTGGATTGTATTCAAATATAATATTTAAGTTTGTTTTGTCTGTAATTATGATATATGTAGCATTTAACCCAAAAGAATTTAAAACTTTGTTAAAAGTATTAATTTTGTTTTATTTAACATCTTTTGTATTTGGTGGGGCGTCTTTAAGTGTAATATACCTTGTAAATGCACAGAGAATAAATATTCAAAATGGTATGATTATTGGAAAATACACAATGAATACAATTTTTACGGGAATTATTATAGCTTTTATTGTAATTGTAATTGCATTTAAAATTATAAAATCAAAAATTTCTAAAAATGATTTATTTTGCGATATAAGATTTAAAATAAATAATAAAGAAATAAAAACTAAAGCTATGTTAGACACGGGAAATTTACTAAAAGAGCCAATAACAAATATTCCAGTAGTTGTTGTAGAACATAAACTATTATATGATGTAATACCCAACGAAATTCTGGATAATATAGAAAACATTTTAGGAGGTGATCTAGAAGATATATCAGATGAAGTTAAAAGTGATTATATTTCAAAATTAAAAGTTATACCATTTACATCTTTAGGAAAACAAAATGGTATATTACTTGGTATAAAGGCTGATGAATTAATTGTAGAAGAAATGAATAGCGAAAAGAAAATAGATAAGGTAATAATAGGAATTTATAATAAAGAACTTAGTAAGAAAAGAACATATAGTGCCTTAATAGGAATTGATGTTATATAATAAATCTGAAAAATGTATAAAAGTAATTTTACAAAAGGAGGAAAAAAACACAATGAATATTTTAGAGACTTTAAAAAACAGCATAAATTCACTATATGTGAAATATCTTACAGATAAAGGAATTGTTGAAGAGCCTATTTTTTACATTGCTGGGGCTCAAACTCTTCCACCACCACTTCCAGAAGAAGAAGAACGCTATTACATACAAAAATTATCAGAAAAAGATAATTTACAAGCAAGGCAAATATTAGTAGAAAGAAATTTAAGATTGGTGGTGTATATTGCAAAAAAGTTTGAAAATACAGGAATAGGAATAGAAGATCTTATTTCTATTGGTACAATTGGTTTAGCCAAAGGTGTAAATACATTTAAGCCAGATAAAAATATAAAACTTGCGACATATGCCTCAAGATGTATAGAAAATGAAATACTTATGTATTTAAGAAGAAACAATAAATTAAAAGGAGAAATATCACTTGATGAACCTTTAAACAAAGATTCAGATGGAAATGAATTATTGCTTTCAGATATATTAGGAACTGAAGGAGATGTTACATCTCGTAATATTGAAGATGAGGTTGATAAAAAGCTATTAAAGGCTTCTATAAGTAATTTAAATGAAAGAGAAAAAAATATTATGGAAATGAGGTTCGGTTTTAAAACAGGAGATGAAAAAACACAAAAAGAGGTTGCAGACGAACTTCGGAATTTCACAAAGCTATATTTCAAGATTAGAAAAGAAAATTATAAAAAAAATGAAAAAAGAAATTATGAGCAAAACTGGATAAAAAATTAAAGAAGGGAATGATATAAAAAATGAAAAATAAAAAGGGATTAATATTTGCAGTAATATTAATTGTAATAATTTTAATAGGAATAATGGGATATTTTAAAATAATAAATAAAACAAAACCAGAAGATGTTTTAAAACAATATATAGAAAATATTAATGCAAAAGACTATAATGCAATGTATGAAAAAATTTCATCAAGTTCTAAAAATAATATATCAGAAGAAGATTTTATTAATAGAAATAAAAAAATTTATGAAGGAATAGATAGTCATAATATAGAAATTTATATAAATAATGTTCAAAAAAATAAAAATGAAGTTAAAATTACATATAATGAAAAAGTATATACATCAAGTGGTGTAATAAATTTTTCAAATACATCTTCTTTAGTAAAAGATGGGAAAACATACAAACTTAATTGGACTTCAAAAACAATTTTTCCGGAACTTGAAGAAAACTATAAGGTAAAAGTATCTTCTATAGAAGCAGCTAGAGGAGAAATTTTAGATAGACAGGGAAAATATTTGGCACAAAATGGTCAAATAACAACAATTGGTATTGTACCAGGTAAACTCGGAGAAAATAAAGAGGAAGGTATAAAGAAATTATCAGAATTAACAGGTGTTTCAATAGAATATATAAATACAGAGCTTTCGCGTTCATATGTAAAAGATGATACATTTGTACCAATAAAAAAGATTTCAAAAGATGATAACGAGAAAAAAGAAGCTTTACTTAAAATTCCAGGAGTAAAGCTTACAAATACATCAGCTAGGGTATATCCGCTAGGAGAGGAAGCGGCTCATTTAATTGGGTATGTTCAAAAGATAAATGAACAAGAATTAGAGCAAAATAAAGAAAAAGGTTATAGTTCTTCTAGTGTAATAGGAAAAAATGGATTAGAAAAAGCTTATGAAGATAGATTAAGAGCGGTTGATGGAAAAGAAATAATTATAGTAGACGAAAAAGGTAATAAAATTAAGCAATTAGCAAAACAAGATAAAAAAGATGGAGAAGACATAAAACTAACAATAGATTCAAAAATACAAAAACAACTATATGATAGTTTGAAGAGTGATAAAGGATTTTTTGTTGTAATGAACCCAAATACAGGAGAGTTATTAGGTGCGGTAAGTACGCCATCATATAATTCAAATGATTTTGTTTTAGGAATGACCCAAGACAAATGGAACGAATTAAATAACAATGAGGCAAAACCAATGTATAATAGATTTTTACAAACCTATGCTCCAGGTTCAACATTTAAACCTATAACAGCAGCAATTGGGCTTAATTCTGGAAAAATTACAAAAGAAACAACATTTTCATATTCTGGTTTAAGCTGGCAAAAAAGTGCAAGTTGGGGAAATGTTTTTATAACAACTTTAACACAATATAATGGTCCAAAAAATATAAAAAATGCATTAATACATTCAGATAATATCTTTTTTGCACAAGCAGCTATGCAAATAGGAGCTGAAACAATGTGCTCTAGCCTAAATAGCATAGGTTTTAATGAGCAAATTGAATTTCCACTTAGCTTAAAGAAATCTACATTTTCATCAGATGGAAAAATTTCAAATGAGAAAAAATTAGCAGATACGGGATATGGGCAAGCAGATGTATTAGTAAACCCAATACACATGGCATCAATCTATTCTAGTTTTGCAAATAGTGGAAATATGGTAAAACCTTATATAGAATATAATGAAGATACAAAAACTACATATTTAAAAGAAAATGCTTTTTCAAAAGATACTGCAGATGAAATAAGACAAGATTTAATACAAGTTGTAGAAAATCCTGAAGGTACAGCAAATGATATGAAACTTCCAAATAAAGTAATTGCCGGCAAAACAGGTACAGCAGAATTGAAAAAAACAGCAGATGATACAGAAAGTGGAACTTTAGGCTGGTTTGATTGCTTTACAGTAAATACTTCTTCAAATGACAATATGCTAATTATAAGTATGGTGGAAAACACTCAAAACAATAGTAGTGGCGGAAGTCATTATCTTATAAAGAAAATCAGAGGATTATTTGAATAAAATATAATTCACAAAGGTCGTTTGACTTTTGTGAATTTATCATATATAATAATAAACTGAATGTTAGAACATTTATTATGAAAATTAGTTAAATAATATTAAAATTAGGTTTAAGAATTTCACAAGAAAGGAATGAGAAGAATGCAAGATTTAGAAGAAATTAAAAGAAATTTAATATTACAAAACCAAAAATTAAAAGATTTAGGTGATTCACTTTGACATTGAAGCTTTAAAAAATGAATTAAAAGAGCTAGAAAAACAAACTGGAAATCAAGACTTTTGGCTAGATACGATCAATTCTAATAAAGTTTTGTCAAAAATAAAATCTATTAAAGGAAAATGTCAAAAGTATGATGAAATAAAAATAGATATACAAAATGAATTAGAATTAATTGAACTTTTAGAAGTAGAATATGACGAAGAAATGGCAATAGATTCTATAAAAACGGCAAAAGCAATAGAAAAAAAATTAGAAAAGTTTGAAATACAAACTTTGCTTTCTGGTAAATTTGACAAGAATAATGCTATTTTAACCTTGCACCCGGGAGCAGGAGGAACGGAAGCACAAGATTGGGTAGAGATGTTATATAGAATGTATACAAGATGGGCTGGAAAATCTGGATTTAAAATAGAGGAATTAGACTATTTAGAGGGAGACGAAGCGGGAATAAAATCTGTAACATTTGAGGTTATTGGCGAAAATGCATATGGTTATTTAAAAGGAGAAATGGGAGTGCATAGGTTAGTTAGAATATCTCCATTTGATAGCCGGAGGCAGAAGACATACATCATTTGCTTCTTTAGAAGTGTTACCAGAAATTTCAGACGATATAGAACTTAATATTAACCCAGACGACATCAAAATGGATGTTTTTAGAGCATCTGGTGCAGGAGGGCAACATATAAATAAAACATCTTCTGCAGTTAGACTAACACACATTCCAACTGGAATAGTAGTAAGTTGCCAAACACAACGTTCTCAATTGCAAAATAGAGAGTATGCTATGAAAATGCTTAAGTCTAAATTATTAGATTTAAAAGAAAGAGAACATAAAGAAACGATAGAAGAATTAAAAGGAGTTCAACAAGAAATAGCTTGGGGAAGTCAAATTAGATCTTACATATTTTGCCCATATACATTGGTAAAAGACCATAGAACAAATTTTGAAGTGGGTAATGTACAATCCGTAATGGATGGAGATTTAGATGGCTTTATAGAAAGCTATTTAAAACAACAAACAAGTCACATATAATAAAAATAAACATAATATAATAATAGTAAGCCATATTTAATTAAATAGGTGTGTAATAAAAAATAAAGAAGGTGCCAAATATGGACACAGTAGTATTAAAATTTGGAGGTAGTTCAGTTGCAGATAATATAAAATTAAATATTGTCGCAGAGAAAATAAAAGAATTTTATGATAAACAAAATAAAATTGTGGTTGTTGTTTCTGCTCAAGGAAAAACCACAGATAATTTAATTAAGGAAGCTCAAACTCTTTCAAATATTCCAGAAGAAAGGGAATTAGACGTACTTTTAAGTTGTGGAGAGCAAATTTCTATGGCAAAGTTGGCTATTTTATTAAATAGACTTGGAATGCCGGCAATATCTTTAACAGGATGGCAAGCAGGAATTTACACAAATAATACAAATCAAGATGCTATAATAGAAGATATCGATACAACACGTATAACCAAGGAGTTAGAAGCGGGAAAAATTGTAGTACTTGCAGGTTTCCAAGGAATAAATAATAATTTAGATATTACAACTTTAGGCAGAGGTGGTTCAGATACAACGGCGGTAGCAGTAGCAGCTAAATTGAAAGCTACAAGTTGCTATATATTTTCAGATGTAGATGGAATTTATACCACAGACCCAAACCAAACGAAGGTTGCAAGAAAACTAGATTCATTATCATACACAGAAATGCTAGATATAGCAAATGAGGGGGCAAAAGTGCTTCACAATAGATGTGTAGAAGTTGGCGAAAAATTTAAAATTCCAATTGTTGCAAAGTCTACATTTAATAATAACGAAGGAACGGTTATAAATAATAAAATCGAAGGAAGTTATGTAAAAAATATTGTAAAAAATGATAACATACAATTTGTGCATATTACATCATCTAATAAGTATTTGCCAAAAACATTTAACAATATCTATAAAGAATTTATAGAAGAAGAAATAGGAGTTAAAAATTTGGTAAATAGCAGTGAAGATACATTAGATATTTCTTTTACAATACCAAAAGTAAAATTCGCAAAACTAGCAAATCTTTTAGAAAATAAGTTTTCAGATTTTGAAAGTTCATATTCAGACATTACCAGAATTTCTATTATTGGAAATGGAATTATGAGCAATAACTCTATTTTGAATAAAACAATGAAGGTAATTGAAGAAAACAAACTTGATATAATAAGTATGGAAATAAATGAATCTAAAATAGCAATAATGTTTAAAGAGATTGTGTCAAATGAAATTTTAGAGCAATTGCATAAAACATTAATATAAAATTCTAATTATTAAAAGCTTTAGTTGATTTTATATCAATTAAGGCTTTTTTCTGCTTTATAAACATGTATTAAGTTCTAAAAGTTGGATTAGCTGAATATACTTATATAGTGGAACGTTAGTGGTATGGGAAGGAGATAGCCATGGTAGTAGAAGAAAGAAAAAATTTTAATCAGATTACAGGTGTTGTGCAAAATTTAATTTTAGAAAATAGAAATAAATTAAGTGTATCTGGAGTTAAAGATGTTTTGAGCTTTGACGACCAAGTTGTTATAATGGAAACAGAATTAGGTCTTCTTACTGTAAAAGGAGAAAACTTAAGAATTAATAAATTAAGTATTGATACATCTGAAATTATAGTAGAGCGGAGAAATAAATAATTTAGGATATAGTGAGCATTCTAAAAAAGAGCAGGAGCGGAGGTTTGTTTAGTAAAATTTTTAAATAATATAAAAGTTAGGAGACTAAGACTAAATGGCAATTAATCAAGCACTTTTATTTATAATTTTTGCTATAAATGGTGTATTTATAGGTTTATTATTTGATTTTTTTAGAATATTAAGGAAAAGCTTTAAAACACCTAATTTTATTACATATATTGAAGATATATTGTTTTGGATAATAGCAGGAATTAGTATAATATTTTCTATGTATAATTTCTCTGATGGGGAATTAAGGCTATTTATGTTTATTGGTTTAGCTTTAGGAATTATTTTTTACATGCTAACAATAAGTAAATTAATAATAAAAATCTTTGTTTCAATTATTAAGGTTCTAACAAATTTTATGAAAAAGATTGTTAAACTTTTGATTTCGGTATTTAAATTTATAAATAAGATTATATTTAAACCTATTTGTAGTTTAATTATAAAAATTATAACTTTTTTGACAAAAACGACGAAAAAAATAAAAATTAAACCAAAAATTATGAAAAAATTAGACAAAAATGTAAAAACTTCTTAAGAATTAAGAGGATTTTGAAAAAAAATGGAGAATAATAAAGTAAAGAAAATTAAAGTTAAGGAAATGATACACATGAAAAATATTAAAAAAATATTAAAGAAACTCGTGTTTATTATAATAGTAATTTATGCTATAATAACTTTTTTCAAACAACAAAAAGTTTTAAATGCATATAGTAACCAAAATAAAGATTTAGAGGCTAAAATTGCAGAAGCAAGCGAAAAACAAGAACAGCTAAATGAAAAAAAACAAAATGTTAATTCTGCTGAATATATTGAGTCAATTGCAAGAGATAAGTTAGGTATGTATTTTCCTAATGAGCGAGTTTATGTGAATAATGAAAATTAACCCCTTGAAGTACATTTTGTATCAGGGGTTTTTGACAAATAGATTTAGAAGATATTATAAGATATGGAGATATATGGGTGTTGTTTTTAGCACCTGTTTTTTATATTATAAAAAAGTTCTCCTAACTTCCTATAATATAAAAATAACAATTAGATGATAAGAAAAGATATAAAATGTGAAACAAAATCAATAAAAAATTTTAAAAATGTTTCACATTTTTAAAATTTTGTGGTATAATACTTAAAGTGAATATTTGTTTCTTAATAATTTCCCCCCAAAAAACAAAAAAATAATTAAAAAAGGAGTAAAAAATTAATGACAAATTTAGAGAATTTAACATTATTAGAGTTAAAAAAACTAGCTAAAGAAAACAACATCAGAAATATTTCAAAATTAAAAAAAGAAGAATTAATTGAAGTTTTAAAAAGCTTACAAAATTCTAATTTTGAAGAAGATGAGGAAGATGAAAATTATGACATAGAAGATGAAGACATAGTAGAACCAGAAACAAAAATTGATCCTAAAAGTTCTGAAGACGAAACATTAGAAGATGGAGCAGTTACATATCAAGTAAATAATGAAGAAGATGAAATAATAGAAGGTCTTTTAGAGGTGTTGCCAGATGGATATGGCTTTTTAAGAGGAAATAACTATTTTTCTAGCCCAAAAGATGTATATATTTCACCAGTTCAAATAAGAAGATTTAAACTAGTAACAGGTGATTTAGTAAAAGGAATTTCTAGATGTAAAGATGGCGAAAAATTTCCATCATTAATATTTGTTGGTGAAGTAAATGGAGAGCACCCAGAAAAAGCTGCAAAGAGAAAAAGGTTTGAAGAGTTAACACCAATATATCCAAATGAAAGACTTCGTTTAGAAACAATACAATTAAATTATGCTACAAGAATGATGGACATAATATCTCCTATAGGAAAAGGTCAAAGAGGTTTGATTGTAGCACAACCAAAAGCAGGTAAAACAACACTTTTGAAAGAAATAGCAAATAGTATTACAACAAACAACCCTGAATGCGAACTTATAATGCTTTTAATTGATGAAAGACCAGAAGAAGTTACAGATATGGAACGTTCTATTAAAGGTCAAGTGGTATATTCAACATTTGATGAATTACCAGAACATCATGCAAAAGTTGCAGAAATGGTAATAGAAAGGGCAAAAAGACTAGTAGAGCAAGGAAAAGATGTAGTAGTGTTATTAGATAGCATTACAAGGCTTGCAAGAGCATATAACTTAGTTGTTCCATCATCTGGTAGAACATTATCTGGAGGTATAGATCCAGCATCATTACATAAACCAAAAAAATTCTTTGGAGCTGCACGTAATATAGAATTTGGAGGAAGTTTAACAATACTTGCAACAGCTCTAACAGAAACAGGAAGTAGAATGGATGATGTAATATTTGAAGAATTTAAAGGAACAGGAAACATGGAAGTTCTATTAGACAGATCTCTTGCAGAAAAGAGAATATTCCCTGCAATTGATATTAATAGGTCAAATACTAGACGTGAAGATTTATTATTATCAAAAGAAGAATTAGAAGTGGCAGGATTAATTAGAAAGGCAATGGGAAATATGCCAGTTGCAGATAGTACAGCACAAATATTGAAAGTTATGAAAGCAACAAAAAATAATGAGGATTTTATTAAAAAAACAAAAGTTGCATTAGAAAGATTTAAAAAATAATGAC
>OLHE01000624.1_pt1 | contig 27520 bp, 25 predicted proteins | sample 1605821 | NCBI WGS metagenome assembly OLHE01 (sample SAMN03283250) | human gut metagenome | biome: human-associated habitat; material: feces | host: Homo sapiens | place: USA | collected 2013
GCTTCAATCGACCCGCGCGCTTCAAGTTCCTTTAACGCCGTTGAAACGTGCGATTTTGTGAGGTGGCGCGTTTTGACTAAATCGCCCGCCGTATCAAACTGCGGGTTATTGTGCAGGAACATTAAAATATTGAATTGCATCTGCGTCAGGTCGTATGCATCACGCACCGGCTTTGTGCACGCTTCGTAAAACGCCGTAAGAGATTTTTGCCGCTCCCAAAAGATCATATACTCACTTACTTTCGTTCTATTTTGAACTATATTATAGAACGAGAAACCAGAAAAATCAAGGAACAAATTGTAAACAGCAAAATATTTTTGAACAGCAAAAAGCAGCCCCGGTGCATTTTTACACCGAGGCTGCGCGCCCCTAAAACGATGCCGGGGGCAGTTTGGCTCAATTTTAACCGAAGACAGATTCCGGGTCTACTGGCTCGCCGTTTCTGGTGACTTCGATATGCAGGTGGGAATCGAGCGCGGACTCAAACGGCGCGGCGGTCACGCTGCCGATGTCCTGCCCGGCCGTGACGACGTCGCCCTCATGCACGAGGAACGTTTCACCGAGTCCGCAATAGCGCACTTCGTAATCGCCGTGCTCTATCACAATCATATTCCCGCGCAGCATGTCCGTATGCGTCTCTTTTACAATTCCGTTTGCGCAGGCGTGCACGGTTTCGCCGTGCGCCGCGGTGTAATCCGTGCCCGCGTGTACGCGGTAGTCGCGCATCGTTTCGGAGTATACCGGCGTATCGGAAAACTCCGTCATGACCTCCCCCGGCACCGGCCGGGTGAGCGTTTCGCTGACCGTATACGTCGGCTCGGCAGCGGTCTCTTCGACGGGCGTTTCTTCTGCAGAAGCGTTCACTTCCTGCGGCTCCGCTTCTGTGCTTGCGGAGACCTCTGGCACAGTGCCCTGCGCGTGGCCCGCAGAAACGGCGCTCTCCGGGTCATCGTCTACGGGGACGGATGTTTCAGTCGTGGGACGCGGTGTGGACGCGGCGGAAGACGCACTGCTCTCGCTCCCTGTGGGCTCCAAGAACCCGGAAACGGTATCGTATGTGCTCCACGCCGCAATGCCGATGGCCGTCAGACACACGGCAAGCGCAAGGTAAAACCCGCGCCGCTCCGTACTCTTTTTGCGCTCCGCTTCGGTTTTTTCCTGCTTTTTAAAGTGCATAGCCATATTTTTCTCTCCTGTTTTTAGCGTCATTGGGTTTCTTTACCCGTAGTATGGGCGGGTTTGAGAAAAATATGCAACTATACTTCAGTCCGCGGGTTTTCGGCAGACGGAAACTTTCAGTTTCAATGCTGTGCAAAATCGGCACTTCTCCGCGCTGAAAATACCATTATACAAAAGGAAGAAGGACCGATGCGGCTCGGTCCTTCTTCCTTTTAGCTTGAGGGGTATATTGAGGAGGGTAGAACATGTATCCAAGAAAGGTGCGGTTCCTTTTCTTTCGAATACGCTTATATTATACCGCGGTTTCAAAAAGAGTTGTTAAATAGCCATGAATAAACGTTAAAGATTTTGGAACGCATTTATGAACGCTTTTTTCGAGAAAATCCGCAGAAAAAGCAAACAATCGTTTGCTTTTTTCGAAAATATATGATACAATGGTTTTAATTAAAGAACTGCCCATTTCTACGGGACTGATTTTGTATTAAAACGGAGGAATCGCATATGGCGAGTTTAACGAAAAGCCAGCAGCTTGTATATGACTATCTTTGCTCCACCATGGCGGAACGTGCCGTGCCGCCCTCTGTGCGTGAGATCTGCGCGGCGACCGGTTTGCGCTCCACCTCTACGGTGCATTCCCACTTGAAATCTTTGGAGGCGCTTGGCTATATCACACGCGATGCAGGCCTGAATCGCTCCATTCACATTGTAGGCGCATCTGCCGCAAAGCAGGTGCCGATTCTCGGCAAGGTGACGGCCGGTCTGCCCATTCTGGCCGTGGAAGACGTTGAGGGCTATATTCCCTACCCGGACAAAAGCGGCAAGGAGCTTTTCGCGCTGCACGTGGACGGCCTGAGCATGATCAACGCCGGCATTCTGGACGGCGACTATGTCATCGCAGAGAAAACGCCCGTGGCGGAAAACGGCGAGATCGTGGTCGGCATGATCGGCGATGAAGCCACCGTGAAGCGCTTCTATAAGGAGAAGGGCACGTTCCGTCTCCAGCCCGAAAACCCGGATTTCGAGCCCATCATCTCCGATGAAATCACCATTCTCGGCAAGGTTATTGCGGTCATTCGGTATTATTAAGCTTTAAAAGCATAAAGAAAAGTCTTGGCGACGCAGCAGGAGCTGCAAACAGTCGCCAAGACTTTTTTTGATAAAATCGTACTTCTCAGTGCATCTTATTTTCAATTCCGGCTAAATCGCCATACACATTACGAATCGTACTTGAAATATTCTGTATCGGAAGACGTATCTCGAACGGAGACAGAGAAGGAATAATCGCCGAAATCTGTTTGGAGAACCGCTTCTTCAGAGCCGGATTGCCAACGAATATCCATTTTCGTTCCGTTCACTTCAGCCACGATTTTTGCATTTGCAGAAAAAACAGGGAACTGGTTTCTCATCCGCAAAAGCTCGATTTGTTTTTGCACAATCGGCTTTTTCATTCCGGCAGCTATATCAGAGCATGTCAGGTTCGTGCGGTTGATTTCTTTATGCCCACCGGCACCCGCCCTTTGGACGGCAGCATAATCATTACGACCGGCAAACAGATCCAGATACCAAACCTGCGGTTTACCCGGCATGAAAAGCTGTATTGCCCGTGCCAGAAGCATTTTTTTGTCATCTTCTCCCAGTGCACTGTAATACGTGGCATTTACTTGATAGTATACGTTTTTTGCGCCGTGCAGATCTTTCACATATCCACCACGGGACACCACTGTATCAATGAGGCTTTGGATTCTTTCTTCCGGAAGCAGCCCTTTTAAATCCAACAACGGAATACCATCATGACAGCCCAACATATTAACAGTCAGCATTTTGCGGTCACAGATTTCCCGTATCCACTGTACAAGAACTTCTCCGGACCTTCGTTCAAGTGCATCCAGCAATAATCCGGGTAGGAAAAAGTCATACACCATATACCCTTTTTCTGCAATCGTGCGGTATGTTCCCTCCGCATAGCTGGCATGTATCTCCGGCAAAAGCGTGATACCCAGCGGTTTTGCCAAATCTGTCACCTTGCCGAGCAGCTCCCATGTTCCCGGATCATTCAAGAAATTCCGTGCACCCGGCTCTTTCGGTGCATAGGCAAAGGCGTCCAGACGAACGATTTTTGCGCCGTAACCGGCAAGTGTTTGCAGCGTATTTTTGTAGAATTCCCAAACGAGCGGTGAACGGATATTCAGATCCATCTGACCCAGATATCGACGATTTCTTTCCATGAAGTCAACCACCGCACCGCGATACACCTCTAATTGACCAAGTTCCGCCTGCTCGGGCCATTTGCCCTGCTCGACAGCTGCATTGACCAAAGAAGCCAACCGAGCTGCCGGAGCATATTTTCCGTGTGTGATTGCCATAAAGTCCTGCGCATCTACATGGGAATAGACAACTTCCTGATAGAAAGTATTCCAATACGGAACATTGCTGCCGTCAGGAAACTGCACCATTAAAATCGGCAAGCCGGGTTTACGGAAAAACATATTTTGCAGCAGTTCGGGGTCCGGCCGGATATATCCCTCCTCGGTCATCATTCCATGACCTGCCCAAAATCTGTTCCAATCTATAAAGAAGTCACGATAGAGGGATTGTTCCCCGTTTTTCAGTATATCCTGAAATTGCTCGGAAAGCACCGAAGCATGATTTAGTACAAAATCCAACTTCAAGTCAATTCCCATTGAGCGCAGCGCATCGAGATCCGTTTGTTCTGCCAGCAAGTCATTGAGTCGATAGTCTATAACAGAAAATCCGCGATCAAGATCGGTGTTGAACAGGCTTGGAAGAATATAGAACGAAGAAAATACGTCCTTCATTTCCGGCTGTTCCAAAAACGATATACATCCCTTTAATGTGCCGCCCAAGCTGTCAGGATAAGCATTCAGCATCGGGCCAAGGCAGAAATCACCGTCACACATACAATATCTCCTATCGACCGGCGTCCATTTGCCGCTTAAACTGTTCGTAAGTTAAAAAGTCGCCGGATTTTGACAAGATAATTTTTGCAGCATGTGCTCGGTTTTCTAACATACCCTGCTCTATCTCCAAAACCATAGCAATAAACGGAGTATCTGTATTCGCATCTCGAGCACGAAGCAGACGGTATTCTCTCGTTTCAGCCGGTGTACTGTTCAGCAGGATCGGAATATCCACACCGTCAAACTTTCCGCAATTGCCGTGCGTCCATTCGAGAATAATCACCGAAATATTCCGAAAATCCTTTTCTTCATACCAAAGCTCCGTCTCCGTGCGGCCCATTCTTTTCAGCCATATCTTATCCGCACCGCTTTTAAACTGTGTCAGCGTTTTGGACAGTTCATCGAATTCCTGTTCCTGTTCGGAACCGAGATATTCTGCCAACGCCTTTCGACCGGCTTTTTGATATACGGTCAGCCACGGGTATCTGTCTGCTTCTTTCGATGCAGAGTCCGTTTCCGCTTCCTGCAGTGCTTTAAGTTCACGTGCGGCATCCGGGGTATAAACATTCTGCTCCAGCATACCGCGTATGCCTGCTAAACGAAAAATTCGCATACGCTCCGCGTCATTCAAAGAAGGAATACGACGAGGGTAATTGTCGCCGGACAGCGTATAGCACCCGATTCCGAGTTGATTAAAATAGTATGTCAAAAGGGACGAAATACCCGTTTTTCCCACGCCGGATCCACCGCACACCGTAATAACCGCTCGTTTTGCCGGTGATTTTTCCAGAACTTCGCGCAGCATAGGTAAAACTACCGGAAAAATCTTTGCGGCTTTTTCTTTCTGCTGTGGTCCAATCCATATTTTGTCTCCCGGAGTATCTCCCTGCGGAATATCTTCCGGAATTTCCGGGGGCTGCCATGCCTGCATGGCTTTTTCAAGCGTCAACATCAAATCTGCAGTCAAGTTTCCTTACCTCCATATTTTTATAATCTCTTGCCTTCTTCTGCCTTTTTGAACGAAAGCCAGCTAAAACTGTTACCGGATTGTACAAAATGGATCGGAAGATCACACGCAAGCACTTTCGGCAACCACTGTGCCATATACCGCATTCCGGGTTCTTCCAAATTGAAGTGTCCGACATTCAGCAGCGCGCGTCGGATTCCCAAAGTATTTGCATCCTGCACATACTCGCCGATTGTCCAATCGATCACCTCACCGGGAATGATTAAGTCGCAATTCATTTTTTCAATGAGCTGTATATTTTGCCTGTCCCAGTCCGTTCCGAAAAAATGTCCGACGATAGCTACTCGCTCCACAGGCATTTCAGGGTCTCCTATAATGCGAATTCCGTCAATCTGCATGGTATGCGCAACATGCTCCGCCACCGCGCGGACCGTAGTGAGCGGCAAGTGGTACGCGGTTCCCGGAAAATAGTTTTCCGTCTCCTGATACTGTTCCCAGCCGAGCATTTTAGCCAACCCGGAAAAGATACCGTCGGGTCTATGATTGTGGATATGATCGTGATCGCGGTATACAACGATACCGAGACGGTCAAGAAGTTGTTTTTTTGCCTGATACACACAGTTATCCTGAAGCCAATCGGTCTCGTCCCATCCGTCGTAGAAAAGAGGCTCATGGCCGATGATTAAATTGCACCCCAGCTCAGCAGCTTTACGAATGACCTCTGCCGTTGGGCAACAAGACAACACGATTCCTGTGCAGATCTGATCCGGATCGCCGTATTGCACGATGTCGCACGTTCTGCGCTCCGGCTCCAGCGGTCCGTGATATGCTTCTAATTTATCAATGATTTCTGAAATTTTCATTGCCGTCTTCCTTTTCTTTACACTTTGTTGGCACCCATCTTCTTGTAGACATCCCTTCTGTCGATCCAGTCGAGGAAATTATTGATTTCAAGATCCCAAATGGCAAATTCGTGCTCATAACCGGGCAGGTCATCATAGCGCAGCCGACCGCTCTTCCAAATCGGTTCAACAAATTTATGGTATTCCTGCACACTCTTATAAAGGAAATCTCTGTCGCCGATGCTCAGGAAGAGATCCGGCAGCTTCTTACCCTCTGCCACAGCTTTTTCTGTCGCAGCGTAAAGATCCACCCACTGCGGCCCCTTCGTCTTTTTGCTTTCCATATCCTTTTTCGAGAATACGGCCGGCGAAAGGGCACCAATCGCGCTGTACCGGTCCGGATTCTCAATGCCGTGCAGCAACGCGCCGTAGCCACCCATGGAAAGGCCCGCAATATAGCGATCCTTCGGACTGTCGGAAATCGGGAAATAGGCTTCAACAAATTCAGGAAGTTCCTGATTCAGGAAATCGTAGTAATTGTCGCCCATATCATCATTCATATACGCCTTGTTTCCGACAGAGAATGTAACGATAGCAATCCTTTTTTCTTCTGCATATCTCTCAACGCTTGTATAGCGGAGCCAAGACATATAGTCGTTTCCCTTACCATGCAGCAAATATACAACCGGGAACTTCCCCGGCAAGCTGTGTGTATGCGGATCATCCATATTGCAGGATGTAAAAGACGGAAGCGTCACTTCGATATCAACGCCGTGACAAAGTGAATACGAAAAGAAATTGCAATGGATTTATGCCATACTTTTACCTCCAAAATAAGCAGTTTTTTAAAACGCGTTAAATACGATCATTTGTATAAACGATCGTCGCATGTCCGACAATCAGGTGCATCCACGCACTTGCGCCCTTGCTGTGTGCATCATAATAGATATGAAAAATACCGGGCACATCTTCATCTTCAAAAACCATAACATAAGGATCTACATCGTAGACTTTATGCGATTTTTTACAGAGCGACGCTGCGTAAGCATCACTTTGTTCCATATATTTTTTCCAGTCAGACATGCTCTTTCCCCTTTTTATCAACCCTTGACGCCGCCAATGACGATGCCTTTGACGAAAGATTTCTGAATAAACGGATACACGATCATGACCGGGATAACAGCCACAACTGCGATTGCCATACGGATGCTGACGCTCGGAAGTGTACCCATTTCAATATTGATGCCCTGCAGCTGCGTTGCGGTTTTGAGAAACTGAATGTTGTTAAGCATATTCGTCAGAACGTTCTGAATACTGTACAGATCCGTACGTTTTACAAGGTAGTACAGACCGTTCGTCCAGTCGTTCCAGTAAGCCAGACCGGACATCAGACCAATCGTTCCGATGATCGGTGTTGACATAGGCAATACGACGTTGACGAGCGTACGCAGTTCACTTGCGCCGTCCAGCTTTGCGGCTTCGATGATTGCATCCGGGATATTCGTTTTAAAGTAATTGCGCATTAGAATTACGTTAAACGGACTCATCAGAAAACTCGGGATCAAAAGGGCAAAGATCGTATCGCGAATATGAAAGAACTGCGAATACATAATGTACGTCGGCACGAGACCGCCGTTAAAGAGCATCGTAAAAAACACAAAGAATGCGATCGCATTTCGACCTTTGAGGCCCGGGCGTGCAAGCGGATAAGACAGGCATACCGTCATGCATACATTGCAGACTGTACCGACTGCCGTTACAAAGAAGGTAATGCCATACGCGCGCAAAACCGTTTTTCCTGTTTTAAAGATATACGTATAAGCATCCGCACTGAATTTTTCCGGAAAGAAGGAATAACCGTTCAGCATAAGTGTTTGTTCATCCGTGAGGGATGCCATCAACAGGAGCAAGAGCGGAAGCAAGCACACCAACGTTAAGATTATCAGAACAATATGCGGTATAATTTTAGCAGACTTACTTGTGGTAATCATAGTATCATCCCTTTCCCGTATAATCAGAACAACGCGCTTTCTTTATCGATCTTTCTCGTAATCATATTCGTAATCATAACCAGAACAAAACCGAGAATAGACTGTAAGAAACCGGCTGCCGAGGAACGACCAACATCGTTGAGTTGCAGGAGTCCGCGGTAAACATACGTATCAATTGTGTTTGTTACACTGAACAGAAGACCGTTGTTCATCGGCACCTGATAAAACAGGCCGAAATCCGAATAGAACATTCTGCCGATGTGCATAATAACCAACGTAATGATTGTGGTCTTGAGGCACGGGAGCGTGATGTGACGAATCTGCTGCCATGTGGAAGCACCATCGATAACCGCCGCCTCATAATAAGAATCGTCGATGCCGATCAGAGTCGCAAAATAGAGGATAGACGAATAGCCGAAGCTTTTCCACAGATAAATGAACGTGAGGATAAAAGGCCAGTATTTCGGCGAGGAATACCAGCTGATCTCGTCCATACCAAGCGGCTTTAAGATTGAATTGTTGATAAAACCGTTATCCGAGCTGAGAAACGCAAATGCCAGATAGCTGACGACCGTAATAGACAGAAGATACGGGATCAGAATACTCGTCTGATAAACACGCAGCATTTTCGTGCGTACCTGCTCAAGGAAAATCGCTACAACGATTGCCAAAATCGTACCGAGTACGATAAATGCCAGATTATAGCAAAGTGTATTGCGGAAGATTACAAAGGCGTCACTTGTCTTAAAAAGATAGGTGAAGTTGTCCAGACCCACCCACGGGCTTTCAAAAACACCGACTGTATAGTTGATTTTCTTAAATGCAAAGGTCAGGCCGAACATCGGCAGATAATTGTTGATGATAAGATAAAGAAGACCGGGAATCATCAAAAGATACAGCGGGAGATTGCGTGTACAGCTGCCTTTTTTCTTAATTTTCCCTTGTCCATTCTGACTTGTAGAATTTGACATTTTATTACCTCTTGTCTTTCCATTTGATACATGTCTGAAAATGAAATAGATACCGGGGAGAAACCGCACATAAACCTTACGGCGACACTTTATTCTGAAATAGAACCGGGTCTGCGTACACATTTCCAGTTTATGCAGCAGACCCAGCCTAATAATTATATCATTTAATTTCAGAATCAACCTGCCAGAAATGCATCGAGCTGTTCCTGTTTTGCCGCAACGATCTCATCGATACCGGCATCACGAAGTCCCTGTTGGAACTGTGCGAGCGTTGCATCGAAATCTTCGACGGCACCGCCGGATAATGCATTCTCATACTGGTTCACGACATTCGTGCAAGCGGAGACCGCATCCGAAACGCCTGTAAGGTCGAACTGGCAACCAAAGGCCTTGGACTGCTGTGCATTCTTGTTGGCTTCGAGCAAACGGTCGTAATAGTCTGCCGGATACTCAAACGGAATGGAAATCGTAGAGTTTAATGCCGTCCAAGAATAACCAAGGCACCAGCCTGTGGTAGAAATGTCTTTGCCGTCAACGTATGTAGCCGTATTATCCTCGAGCACCTGATAGTGCTGACCTTCAATACCGTTGATCAGAAGATTTTCAACATCGGGATCGGTCGCCATCAAGTAGATAAGAGCTGCTGCAGCTTCCGGATTCTTCGTGGCCGGGTTGATGCATTCATAGGCCCCCGGCGTGATCGCGACCGCATCCTCATAGATCTGGAGGGAAGCGATATCGGTACCGAAGTTCTGAGAAGACCAGATACCGTTCATCTCGGCACTGAAGTGACTTGCAAAGCAGCCAAATGCCTTACCGGACGGGATGTAATCGATCGGCGCATCTGTGACATTCAGAATATCCGCCATGTAGCAGCCCATCTCTTTCCACTGCTTGAAGTAGCCTACGAGCTCCTCATAGCCGGCGCTCTCATAATAATTCGTAACCGTAGTATCCTGGCCGTAGTTATCCAGAACACCAAGCTTGTTGCCAAGAGAATCGATTCGGGAATCTCCAATGCTCGGTACGCCATTCATCGGACCGATAAGCGGTGTATCCGGATACTTCTCACGGACCTTGCCGAAAAGCTCGGTAAGCTCCGCAAGGTCAACCTTATCGCCGTTCTTGTAGCCGAATTCCTCGGCAATGTCGCGGCGAAGGTTGTAGCAAGTTGTGGAGGCCTGATCCAGCAGACGGCCGATACCGTAAAGCTCGCCGTTGACACGACCGGATTCATACACTTTTTCACCAAGAGCTGTTTTCACTTCTTCCGCATAAGGCTCCATAAGTGTATCAAGCGAAAGGGCCTGACCATTGTTGACAATTGTGCTGTACGGAACGGAAATGCCTGCCATGAATACATCGAGTGTATCATCACCGCCGGAAAGGAGAAGATTGAGCTGCTGGGCAACGTTGCCGATCTCCATCGTAATAAACTCAACGTTGCAGCCGATCTTTTCGCGTGTAATCTCGCTGAGCTTTTCCGCAACCGCATCTGCATCCGGCGGCGTCGTGCCACAGACAACCATCAGGGAAATGGTTGGAACTTCGCCGTCTGTAGAGGCTGTATCCTCAGAAGAGGCGCTGTTTTCAGATGTCGCGCTGCTTCCAGATTGACTGTCTGCAGAACTGCTCCCGCTGTTCCCACAGCCGGATACTGCAGTTGCAAGGACGAACAGCGCCAGTAGAACTGCCAAAATCTTTTTCGTTGACATTTTGTACCTCCGTTAAATTTTGTTTTTCCCCGCTCGCGCAATACTCACGCAAACGCTTGTTTTATGCTGCAATATTATCACGTTGTTTATAGTTTGTCAACAAATTTTGCACTAAAGTTTTCATCATATTTTGTATATATTGTGATTTTGCATCATAGCAGCACATTCAACTTTGGAATTTCAAAGATTTTTTAGCAGAAGCAACATTTTATTGTGTGTGCAAACGGTTTCACAAATGCATTATTTATAATCATCAAAGCAGGTATATGACTTCCCCTCGTTTTTCCGATAACGATAAAGCCTCTTTTCAGTTCGCAAATTCTCGGATCTGTGAGCAAGGCCGGTTATATCTCTTCCTTAACCCGGAAATCCGTTTCGTCTCTTAGCAGACACAAAAAAAGACATCGATCTTCAGGTCGATGTCTAAAATCATACGATTTTTGTTTTACGTATATAGCGTATTTAATGCCTATGCTTTCACAAAATCCGGGCCGGAGGTCTTACGGCGAATAAGAGAAACCGGAAGAATAGAACGCTCCGGGACAATTTGACCGTTTATGCGTTGGATCAGTATCTGCACCGCAAGCGCACCCATTTGGCGTATAGGCTGCGCGATCGTGCTGATCTCACAATAAGCGGAAATATCAACACCGTCAAACCCAATGACCGGGATACGGCCAAAAGTGTCGGCTTCGTCCGCATCATTCAATGTGTTCATGATGCGTGCAGCAAGGACATCGCTGGTCGCGAAAATACCGTCTGTTTCAGGAAATTGCTTTAAGGCTTTGTAAACATCCTCACCAAGGTTTTTTCCAAACAGGTCCTCTGCGTCGATATAATACTCCGAACAGGGCGAGCCGTTCTTTGCACAAGCATCTTGAAATCCCTTGTATCGCAGAGATGCCGGAAGCTGATCCGATATGATCCTGTTGCCGAATAGAAGCGGTGACTTACAGCCGCTTGCGAGCAGCAACTCTTGTGCCGCAAGTACACCGCCCTTATAATTATCGCAGGAAACAGAGGGTACGTCTTCGATCATGCGTTCAATGGTAACGATCGGTACATCCGTCTGCATATACAGAGATTCATCCGTAATACGGCTGCAAACCAAAACGCCTGCAACATTGTTCGCACACAGCATCGTAAAAAGCTCGCGCTCTCGATTTGGGTTTCCGCCGGATGTGCAGAAAAAAAGCTTATACCCGGATTTATAGCAGGCTTCCTCAATAGCAGCTGTCAGGATGCCAAAAAAAGCGTGATCAATATAGGGTACGATCAAACCGATCAAGTGGCTGGACTTATTGCCAAGCGAACGAGCCATCTCATTCGGAAAATAATTGAGTTCTTTCATTGCCGCAAAAACCTTATCTCTTGTTTCCCGGCTGATCGCTCCCCGACCATTCATAACCCGAGAGACCGTTGTAATGGATACACCGACCTTCTCTGCCACATCCTTGAGTGTTGCCATATCAAAACCTCCAGCTACTCCATGCCGTGCCTATTAGAATTTGACCGACTAATGCAATATGTAATATATAATAATACTATATTATCATATACCCGGAGTCATGTCAACTTTCCCTCATACGCTTTCACAAGGGCTGCAGCTCATTCCATACCTACACGGCACAAAATTGCGATTAACGGCGTAGCTGCATCCCGATTTTTATCGGTATTCAAACAAAAAAGTATCATTCACGAAACAAATATTGAGCAAAATCACGCAGGCACATGCGCCAGACATTCCACTCGTGTTCACCGGGATACATTTTTTCTACATGCACCGAGTTTTCTGCAGGCGCAAGCCCCTTTTCTTCAAACAACGCACGATCCGCTTCAAATCGCTCGAGCGCGACAAGATCTTCGTCTCCGCAAGCACGGAAAAACACTCTAAAGGACTGCGTGAATTTTTCACGGTCATCTAACAATTGAATATAAGAATTTTCTGCATTTGTTTTATTGAATGGACTGACAAATCCGCTAAATACGCCGGCATACCCGAACATATCCGGATGCTTCATGGTCACGATGCTCGTCTGCATGGATCCCATCGACAGACCCGCCATGGCACGGCTCCATTTATCCGTTCGCACACGGTAATGCGATTCGATGAACGGGATACAGTCCTCCAAAAGAAGTCGCTCGATCCTCGTCTGATCCAATACACGTACGCCGTTTTCATTCTTCTGCACCATACCGTTATTCATAACCACGATGCACGGCTCCGCTTTTCCGGCAGCAATCAGGTTATCCATAATAAAGTTCACGCGCCCCTGATGTACCCAGCACTGTTCATTTTCACCGTGACCATGCTGCAGATACAGCACCGGATATTCGCCGGAAATCTCTTTCATATAACCGGCTGGCGTATAAACGAGGCAGCTCTTCATCGTTCCGGTCGTTGCCGAATAATAATATTCCTGCACGACCGAACCATGCGGAACATCTTTGCACAGGTAAAAGTCTTCATCCGGCTGCGGAATATCCGCATAGTTTATGGGTCTTGAAGCGCCAAACCCGATAGGCGCCATAGGATTGAGCACCTCCGCACCGTCTACACGGAATACGACCGGGCAGAATCCGCCGCAGCCGCCATCTGCAACCGTGCTCCAAACGCCGTCATCGCCTTTTTCCAATGTGTAGATCTTACGGTGTACTTCTGCCGTAACGCTTTGTGCCCCCGGCGCCATAAAGTTCAGGCGCATCTTTCCGTCTTTTAACATCATAATGCCCGGTGGGATCAATCTGTCACTTTCCGGACTCAGTGATGTTCCTGCTTTATTGCCGAGCGGAAGCTGCGGATCAAAGCTGACCGAGGTATCTGTGATTGCACAATTCAATGCAGCTGACGGATAAAAGCTTTCCTTTTCAAACATAAACTGTAGACCTCCCTTATTATTCCCACATGCTTTTTAATTTGTGAACTTCAAAATCTATCCCAATACCCGGATCCAACAAGACCGGAAGTATCGAAATATCGGTCGGGTCCGGTACCGTCGCCAACGTTAGGTTGAACTTTCCGTCATCCGCGTAAAGTTCAACGGAGCAGCGGTCCGTCACAACGCGCAGCTCGAACGTATCGTCTTTCAACGCAAGCTTATATGCTCCCACCGGCAGCAAAAGGCGCTCGATCTTCGGATCATATACAATCAGCACGCCGCGCACGGAAAACGCAATCAGCTTATCCGGCTTCATACTGAATTTGAATGTCATATCCATCGCTTCACCGAGGTATTCTCGCGGGATACGTTCAAATTCCTCCAATCCGCGTCCAACAAACGAATAGCTGCATTCTCTCAAGTCTTTCACCTCCGCAGCCGGCTTTACCGTGAGCCTCGGTCCCTGCTCTGTTGAAACAAGCCGCAGTTCATTCGGTATACTCAAACAACTTGAAAACGGTCCCTGAGAAACGACTGTCCGGATCCACGAAATCTGGATCACGCGTCCGTTCGGCAAGTTCGCGAAAGTCTGCGCCGCATATCCGCCCGTTGAGCGCGCCTCCAGGCTGTACGCTGAATCAATCCGATGCGTGGGACCTTCAATCACGTCCGTTTCGGGAACAAAATGACGCCCCTCGAAATGACCGATCATATAGTTATCCGTAGAGCCCCAAAGCACCCATTTTCTCTGCGTCATATCATTGTCGATCGGCAAATTGAACAGATCCGGGCATTCTGCGCTTCCCCGTATCCTGATCGTTTCTCCCTGTTCCCAATGCAGCAGATCATCCGAATAGAGGAACATATAGCGGTCATTGTCCAAAAAGATCACCATGACCCAGTTTTGGTTCTGATCGTCCCACACAACCTTCGGATCGCGGTTCATATATGCGATATGCTGCACGATCGGGTTCTGTGCGTATTTTTCAAAGTGCATCCCGCCATCTGTGCTGACTGCCGCGGCGATTTCAAAGTATTTTCCCCTGCTCCAGCGCGATTTACTGCCCGCAGGTGTATAGAACAGAAAAACCGGCGGTATCCCGTCTTTTCCCAGTCCGGAGGTATTTTGCAGATCTACCGCACCGCAACCAGAATACATACGCCCTGTTTCATCCGGAAGCAGCGCATACGGCAGCTCTTGCCAGTGCATAAGATCCGAACTTACCATGTGCATCCAATGCGTATTGCCAACGCCAAGACCGTACGGATTCAGCTGTGCAAAACAATGATACTTGCCGTTCAAATAAAACAGACCGTTCGGGTCATTCATAAATCCATGCATCGGCGTAATATGCGCAAGGGGACGCATCGGTTCCCTGTAAAGCGTATCCGCATCTTTCAGCGTATCCGAAACCTCTAAAAGTTCGATAAGTGATTCGTCTCCGCCTTCAAGGCGCAATTCCAATGTTTCGCCCGCATACCGTTCCAAATACAGACAGGACCAGCAACGCGGGGAAGCATCCAAGCACACTTCATATTCTTCCACAAGGCTTCCGTTTTGATAGATACTCAAATACTGTATAGACTCTGCCGGTATCGTCCAGCCTTTCACATTCCCAACCGGGATCAACAGATATTTTTTGTCTGCCGTTATTGTTATTTGTCGCATAGCCGCCCCTTTCATATTAACCATATTCATGCTGATTGCACAATTCGCGCAATTATTACGCAAACGCTTTCCTTGCTTGTAATCTTAACAATATCATACCATTTTGTCAATATTTAATCTCAACTTTGGAACCCCTGTCAAATTATCCCGTAAAGGATTATGCAGTTTTAATACGAAGCTGTTTATAAACTATAAAAAGGAAAGGCTCCCTACCGCAAAATATCATTAAATCATGCAGTATTGTTCCGCCTAAGAATTTTGCTATTATCCTATCTTTTCAGCAAGACAAAGCTCCCCTCTGCAGAATTAAAATGGCAGTGAATTGCGCGCGGCGTAAACGCGGCCCTGCATCTTCACGGGAATGTGGGTGCGGAACAGCACGTCTAAGTTGGCGTTCATCAGCGAAATGGGCAGCCAGCCGAGCACCGAGCCCACGCACCACACGGGCATGCTGTGCCGAGCGCGAGCGGAAAGTTTTCCGTGCTCATGGAGACGAGCAGTGCGTTACAGATGACGCGCGTGCGGCTTTTCGGCGCAGGCAAAGCGAGGCGATCACGCTGCCGATGACCATGGCGAGCCCCGCGCAGGTGTTGATGAGGCCGTTTAAGGCGTTCAAAACGTACAGGTGCCACACGCAGAGCGCATCGGTGCTGAGCAAAACGAGCACGCCGACGGTGGTGAGCGCCGCCGCGGCATCGCAAATGAGCATGGTGGCCTTTTTGTTCCAGCGGTCGGAAAGCGGCACCGGCAAAAATGCTCAAAAGCACATACGGCGCATACGAGCAGATGGAGAGCAGCGCGGTGCTGAGCGCCGAGCCGCTTTGCTCATACGCCCAAATGACGAGCGCAAAGCTTGTCATAGAGCTGCCGAGCGCGGAAAACGTCTGCGTAGGCCACAGGCGCAGAAACGGGCCTAATGCCGTGCGCGCGGGTTTATCCCAAAGCTTCGGGGAAAATTTGAATGCAGAAAACTTTTTTTGAAATTTTTAAAATAAAATTGTATGAGCCTTCGCTCCTTCTTAACAAAAACAAAAAATTCGTGTTAAAAATGCAAAGTCTGCGGGCGGCTAAGCGCTCCATGCGAACCCGCCCGGGGTCAGACTTCGCATGGAGCTTTTACACTGCAAAGCTGCATATTTTTTCCTACTTTCTCAAAAATTGCCGTATAATAAGGTCAATTTTAAAATAGCATGAATTACCGGGTTTATCAAGTTGCAAAGTGTATTTATACCGCGGACAAATTGCGTATATGCTGTGAACAATTTAAGCATTTAAAGCGTAAGCAGCGCAATAAACTTTACAATTTTTTAGATAATACTTGATAAAATGCCCTTTTCATGTTATTCTGTATACAGGAAGAAATGCGGAAATATGTCCGCGAGATAAAAACACTTTTTACTTGAACCGTCCGTTTTATAAGGAGGAGACCTTTTATGATGCTCAATGAAACCTATACAAAAAATATACAGCCGAGAGACCCGGAAAGAATTCGTTCCGATATCGAGACCCCTTGCGCAACGGTTTATAACCAGGGCGTAACACCGGTTTTGTATGATAACGCTGTGCAGGCTTCCTCCAGACCCGGCCGCGCCGTGGAATATCTGCCGGAAAACACCATTGCGCTTTCCGTTTCCGAGTGCGTGATGATGTTCCTCATCCAGCTCGTTCCGGTTTTGGGACTTATCATGGCTGCCGTTTGGAGCTTCTCCCCGAACTCCGGCATCAATAAGCGCACCATTTCCCGTGCTTTGCTCATCGTGCAGTGCATCGTGCTTGCCGTTGTGTGCGTTTTCTGGTGCATCAACTACGGCTTTCATGGGTAATATTTGACAAGTCAACACGCCGCCGACAATGGATTTTGCCGATCCTCTGCCGACGGCTTTTATTTTGCTTGATTTTGCGGGGACGTTTGTTATAATTGTGGAAAAGGAGGCGTTTTTATGCGCGTGTTTCGTGTGCTTTGGCCACTCATCTCATTGCCGATGCTGCTCTCGTTCTGTTACATCTATAATGCCACGCGCTCGTTCGGCAGCACGATGTGGCGCTCAGCCGCAAAGTGCGGCGCAACGTTCGTAGCGGTCATCACGGCGGTGCTCGGCATCGTGTTGTTTAATCGCCCGGCGAACGCGTGGCTGCTCGCTTTGGCGCTTTTATTCTGCTGTATCGCGGATTTTGTCATCGAGCGCGATTTTCGCTTCGGCGTGATCTCGTTCGGACTCGCGCACCTTGTGCTTATCGGGTATATTGCACAGCTCGGCGGGTTTCGGTGGGGCACGGTCGTTGCGGCTTTGATCGTTTACGGCATCATTGCGCTGATTTTCCGGCAATATCTGCATTCGCTTGGCTCTATGTTGCTCCCGATGGTGCTGTATCCGCTCGTGCTTTCGTTCATGACAGCTATGGCGGGCACGTTGCCGTTTGCTGTCTCGACGCAGTGGATACTGTTCGCGTTGGGTGCAGCGGCGTTCTGCATTTCGGATTTGTTCGTTGCGCGGGATTTCATCTGCGGCATTACGGGCACACAGAAAAACGATGCGCTGATCCTATATTACCTCGCCGTATATGCGATGGCGTCGATACAGCTTTATTTGTAAAACTCTTTTGGGGGAATTCAAATGGAACCAATTTTGAAAAGTATATTGGAAAATAAAACGGAAAACTACCTGCTGCCGTTTTTCTGGCAGCACGACGGGCACGACGCGGAGATTCCCGCACGCGTGCAGAAGATCTATGAGAGCGGCTGCCGCGCATTTTGTGTGGAATCGCGCCCGTATGAACACTTCTGCGAGGACGCGTGGTGGAAGACGATGGACATTATTTTGGCGGAAGCCGAAAAGCGCGGCATGCGCGTGTGGATTCTCGACGATAAGCATTTCCCGACGGGCTACGCAAACGGTATTTTAGAGCACGAAGACCTGAACCTGCGTCGAAAATTCCTGCGGGAATCGCATGTGGACGTGATGGGACCCATGGCGGAAGCGTCCGTCTTGGTGCCAATGCACACGCCGGAGGAAAAGCTCGTTTCCGCCGTGCTGTTCCGCCGCACGGGCAAAGATGAAGAGTTGACCGGCGAACCGATTGAGCTTGACGTGCAGCCGGAGGATAAATTCGTATATTTCAGTGTACCCGAGGGGCTTTACCGCGTATTTTTCGTGTTTGAGACGTTCAGCGGCGAAGAAAACAAAAAGTACTATATCGACATGCTCTCAAAAGAATCGGTGCACAAGCTCATTGAAGCCGTGTACGAGCCGCATTACGACCACTATGCAAAGTATTTTGGCAACACGCTCGCGGGATTTTTCTCCGATGAGCCGGGCTTTGACGCGCCGCACTTTGGCATGACGGGGTACGACACCGGCATTTATAATCGTTCGGTTGGCCAGCCCGGCGTGATGCTGCCGTGGCGCGACGCGGCCGCCGTGCACATGGCAAAAGACGGCATCGACGAGCCGACGCTCTATCTGCCGATTTTGTGGTATGCACATGACGAGCTGACCGCGGAAATTCGCCTTGCGTACATGGACGCCGTGACGTTGCTTTGGAAAGAGAATTTCTCCTATCCGCTCGGCGATTGGTGCCGTGCGCACGGCGTGCAATACATTGGGCATTTGATTGAAGACATGAACGCGCACGCGCGTCTTGGGTGCAGTGCGGGACATTACTTCCGCGGGCTCGACGGGCAGGACATGAGTGGCATAGACATTGTGCTGCACCAGGTAATGCCCGGAATGGCCGATTACAAAACGGCGGCGCTCGTCTCGGGCGGCATGGTGGACGGCGAATTCTTCCACTACGTTTTGGGGCAGCTTGCGGCTTCGCACGCGCGGCAAAATCCGAACATGAACGGCCGCGCCATGTGCGAGGTGTTCGGCGCATATGGTTGGGCAGAAGGCGCGAACGTCATGAAATGGTTGATGGACTTCCTGCTTGTGCGCGGCGTAAACCACTTTGTGCCGCACGCATTTGACGATTTCTTCCCCGACCGCGACTGTCCGCCGCACTTTGGCGCAGACGGCAACGACCCGCAGTTTGCGGGCTTCACGCAGCTGATGCACTACGTGAACCGCGCGGCGCACTATCTGTACGGCACAGAGATGGAAGCCTCCGGTGCAATTTTATACCACGCGGAAGCCGAGTGGATGGACAAATCAAGTGCCATGCTGACGCAAAAGCCTGCAAAAGCGTGCTATGACGCGCAAATTTCCTACGACATCGTGCCGCTCGATTATCTGGAGACGGCGGAAAAGAACAACGGGCGCTTTGGGCGCGGGTACAAATACCTCGTCGTGCCGGCGTGCAGAAAGCTGCCGGAGCGCTTTGCAAAAATCTGCGAAGCGCTCAAAAACGCAGGCGTGCTGGTATTCTTTGTCGATTACGCACCGGACTGCGTGAATATCAGTGAAAACGAGATCGTGCCGCTTCAAAAGCTTGCAGCGCACATCAAAGGAGGCGGCCTCGCGCACGAATATAACGCAAAGGAGCACCTGCTGCGCATTGCAAAGTTCACGCGCGGCGAAGCGACAAGCTTCTTTGTCTTCAACGAAGCGCCGAACGCGGTACAGGAGATGCTTTCGCTGCCCGTCAGCGGCAAATACATCGCGGCGGATCTGTTAAACGGTGTCTATACGCGTGGCGAGACGGCAGACGGCACAGTCGGGCTCGCACTTGAAGCGGGGCAATCGGTGATCCTCATTTTCGGCAGTGCTACGGAAGATGAATGGGCAGGCTTTCCGGAGAAATTCGAGGGTCTGCATATGGCGGAGATTGAGACGCTGTGGGACATTGACCTGCGTGAGACGGGCAAGGAGACGGAATTCAAGCCGTTCCGTAAAAACTCGAAGCTTTTTAACATCACGGGCAAAAACGGTGAAACGGAGTTCTCCGGCGAAATACGGTATAAGACAAAGCTCAACATAAACGATACGGCACACGTAGAGCTTGAATTTGAAAATGTCGGCGTAACGGCACGGCTGTTCGTAAACGGCAAGGACATGGGGCAGCGCATCTGCCGCCCGTACCGCTGGGATATTACGGAAGCCGTAAAAGCGGGCGAAAACGACGTAGAAGTGTTCGTCTGCAACACGCTTGCACAGCGTATGCAGGATTTCTTTTCGACGTATATGACACTGCCCGCGAGCGGCATCACGGGAAAAGTGCGGCTTTTTGTGCAATAAGTTGAATTTAAACGCCCCCGCATTCTCGTTAACACACGAGAGTGCGGGGGTCATTTTTTACAGGCAGTCGTGCACGGACACACGCCAGTATTCCACTTCAAAGGTCGGCGCAAAGCCGAAAGAGCGGTATAAATTTAAGGCGGGCGGGTTTTCGGAATCGACGTCGAGCTCGATGCCTTTGCCCGCGTTTTTGGCTTCGGTCAGCGCCGCGCGCACAAGGAGTTTGCCGTAGCCCCTGCCGCGCTCACTGGCTTTTACCGCCACGCCGCAGAGGGACAACGTTTCGTCCGTTTTTTCCCCCGCGAGGTCAAACACGCCGATGGGCTCACCGTTTACATACAGCACATACGCCGTGCGATTTTCGGCGAGGAGCATCTCTTTTGCGGCTTCAAAATTTTTATATTTGCGCAGGGAAACGGACAGATAGTCCGCGAGCGTCTCCCCCGTCACGCACTTTACGGTTGTGTTTTCCGGCAGTGGGAAAACCGCCGGCTCGCGCGTCATGCGATATTCCGTGTGGCTGTGGACGGCGTTCGGAAAGTGCTTTTTGAGGTACGCCTTTCCCGTTTCGCTTTGCGACTCGAGGTCAAACAAAAAATCAGGCACGCCGTGCACCTGCATTTCCTTTGCGGCGGCGTGCAAAAGTGCCGTGAATTGCCCGCAATTTCGCGCGGATTGCTTCGTGAACGCCGTTACCTCGGCCTCCTCCTGCGTCGGCAGAAACAGCGACAAAAATGCAGTGAGCGCGTCGTTTTCACGACCGAGATAAAAGCACGGTACGGTGCGGTCAAAGTGGCTTTCCGTTTGCAGCCAGACCGTATTCTTTAGATTTTCGCCGCTGTATACTTCATTTTGCAGCGCGAGAATTTCTGCACGCTCCGGCTCTGTAAGTGCGGCACAGGCTTTAACCTCTAAACTCATTTGCGCTTAATCACTCTGCCAAAATGGTCAAGCTCGCGCGGTTTTTCCATGGGCAGCTCACAGTAGACCTTGCGCGCGAGGAAGAAGACCGCCACGGCGTACACAACGAGCAGCACCTCCAAAAGATAGACGGAGGTAAGCACGTTCGTCTGATACAGCGCTGCGAGGAAGCCAACAACCGCGTGCAGCAGGATGCTGACGGGGTACAGCCAGAATTTCTGCGAACGCACCACGCCGAACATCAAAACGGAAAGCTCAATTTGCAGTGCAAACACCGCGGCGCGCTCCACGCAGTTCATCACGCCGGCAAGAGGGCTGATGGCATTGATCTCCGCGATGGTCTCAAGGACGATCTGGTACTCCGAGTTCACATACTGCGCGGCAAACGCCTCTGCGCCCATGTTATTGAACGAGATGGACATCATGAGCGTAGAGAGCACCGTGAGGCCCAGCACCATGATGCACTCGAGCCCGCCGAAGCCGATGCCGAACGTAACAGCGTTTTCGCGGCCTACGCTGTCCTTCAGCATCGTTCTATATACGAGGAAGCGTGCGGTCTCCTCCAGAATGCCGGCCGAAAGACCGCCGTACACGGCGTAAAGCCACGGGTGGCCGAGCAGGAACGCGGAAACGGCGGAGCTGCCCGTGCCGAGTACAGCGGCATTGATGAGCTGCTCCAGCACCATGCCGAACACAAAGTAGGCTGCCGCACCGATCCACGCCGGGCGGAGCTCTGTGCCCTCCTTCTTTTTCCAGATGACAAGGGCAAGGATGGGCAGCGCAAGCGAAAACAGCAGCTCTGCTGCAAACGTGATGATGATACTGACAGATATGGTATCGGCCATAGTGGTATCTCCTTTTTGCGAAATGGATTTCTTATAAATGAAAACGCCGAACCGCCGGAAGGCAAAAAAATCCTCCGGCGGTGTTAATTTACGGGATAGAATCAGCGGAACAGCGTGCACACGCCGCTTTCGCGGTAATAGCGGATGCGCTTTTCAATTTCCTCTTTCGGGCACTTGAAATAATCCGCAAGGCACTGTATGCACAAAAAGTCCTCCGCGCCGCGGTAGACGAGCTTGCGGTAAATGGCGATGTCGTCATCGTGGAGCGGTGCGCCGCAGGTGCGGCAGGTTTTGTAGTTTGCCATTATTTCAGCTTCACAGGCTTTGCAATGAACACCATGGTGTCATGCGGCTCCACCTGCGCCACGTAGCTCAGCAGTTGCAGCACAATATCGGCAATCAGGACGTTGGTCACATCCGGCGCGCCGCTGGCCCTAGCGCGCGTGTCAAGCAATGGCATGTCCAACACCACAATGGCAACCCCGAGCTCCTTGGTAATGCGTCGCCATTCCTCAAGAATCTCGGAGTAATTACGGCCAAGTCGGTCGATAGAAAGCACCACCAGCACGTCCCCGTCTCCCAGGACGTGCAGCAGCTCGCGATAACGCGGTCGATCGAAGTCCTTGCCGCTCGCATGGTCGGCATAAATATTCGCCGAGCCCACGCCATAGGCGCCCAGCGCATCCAGCTGCCGATTCAGGTTCTGATCGCGCGAACTCACCCGCGCATAACCGTACACCGTCGCCATCTCATCCCCGCTTTCTTGTAAACCTGCCAAAAAGGGACAGGTTTATTTTGGTAGGTTTTACCTCTCAAATAGCAGGTAAGCGGGCGGCCGAGCAGGCGGCAAGGTAGTCACGATTCAAATGCGAAGGGCGGTCCCGAAAGGCCGCCCTCCGCCCCCCCACCATGAGTCGGGATTTGGCTAATGGATAAGCTTAAAGTCCAAGTGCCCACGCGTGGTATTGACGCGCGAGACCTCGACAATCACGCGCTGACCCAGTTCATAGCGAGTCCCCGTGTCGGCGCCCGTCAGCGTAAGCGCGTCCTCGTCGAACTCGAACCACTCGTTGCCCAAGCTCTTGATCGAAACCAAGCCTTCGACCTGCGTTAGGTCCAAGCGCACAAAGAGGCCCATGCTGCTAACCCACGAGACGGTTCCGGCATAGCGCTCGCCCAGACGGTCCTCATAGTACTGGGCAATCTTGATCTTTTGCGTCGCATGGCTGGCGGCATCTGCCGCGCGCTCGGCATCGCTGCATGCGCGGCAGATCTGCGGCAGAATGCGCGGCAGCGACTCGCGCCCCTTGCCGATCAGCCGCGACGTACGGACCAAGGCGTCCTTGCCGCCGAGCTGCTCATAGGCCAACTGCAGTTTGAGCACGCGGTGCACCACCAGATCGGGGTAGCGACGGATGGGACTCGTAAAGTGACAGTAGCACGGCGCGGCGAGCGCAAAGTGGCCCTCGTTGCGCGGCTTGTACAGCGCGCGCTGCATGCTGCGCAGAAGCAGCGTGTTGACGAGCGGTGCGTTGGCCGTACCGGCGGCAGCATCAACTGCAGCCTGTAGCTCATCGGGGCTCCCCAGGGCAATACCGGCAGCACGGCGATCGTCGATGATGCCTAGCTGCGCCAGCGCAACGGCGGCACCGTGCAGGCTATCGGGGCTCGGATCCTCATGCACGCGATAGCAGGCCTCGATATCACGGTCTGCCAGCCACTCTGCAACGCACTCGTTGGCGAGCAGCATGGCCTCCTCGATAAGCGACGTGGCACACGAACGCTCACGCGCCACAATCTGCACGGGTACTCCGTCCTCATCCAATAGAGCGCGAATCTCGGCCGTGTCAAAATCGACTGAGCCGCGGGCGCGACGAATACGACGGCGAAGTTCGGCGAGTTCGTTAGCAGCGACAAGGAAATCGCAGAGGTCGACGTTGTAGCCGCGGGCGGCCTCCTCGCACGCAAGACCGCGCTCAAGCGCTTCCTCGCGCGAGGTCTCGGCAGCCGCAACATCCTCGGCCGCACCCTCCAACACCGAATACTCAACCGCGCCGGCACGCACCAGCAGCGCCTCGGCGCCGTCATAGTCCATACGCACACGCGAGCGAATCACGCTGGGATACGGATCGTAATGCCGCACGCGACCCTGCGCATCGAGCTCGATATCGACGGTAAACGCAAGACGGTCCTCGTCAGGGCGAAGCGAGCACAGGTCATTGGACAGGCGTTCGGGCAGCATGGGAAGCACGCGATCGGCCAGATACACCGATGTCGTACGATGGCGAGCCTCAAGATCGATATGCCCGTCCCAAGCCACATAGTGTGAAACGTCGGCGATATGCACACCCAGCTTGTAGCCACCCTCGGGCGTGCGCTCCAACGAAATGGCATCGTCAAAGTCGCGCGCGTCGACCGGGTCGATCGTGATGACAAAGCGGTCGCGCAGATCGCGGCGGAGCGGGTCCTTAAGCGCCGCGGACACATCGAGCGAAAGCCCCTCGGCCTCGTCCAGCGCGGCCTCGGGATAGCTATCGGTATAGCCGTAACGCGCCATCACATATTGAACGCCCAAATCGGGCGCGTCATCTCCGCCAATGCGGCGTTCGATCGTCACGGTGCCCGATTCCAGGCGCGTCGGGTAGGTCAAAATGCGCGCGACAACGGCATCACCCGGGTGGACGCCCAGACGATCCGCCGAGGTATCCTCGGGCAGAATGAAGAAGTCGGCCTTCAGACGCGAATCGAGCGGCTCGATCACACCGAGCGGACCGGCGGTCTGGTACGTACCCACCACGCTTATGGCTGCGCGCTCAACCACGCCTTCGATCACGGCGCGCCGCTCACCGTGCGGGCTGTTCTTAATGCTCACGGCAACGGTATCGCCATCCATAATCTCGCGCTTGCCACGGCCCATGACCTTGTAGTCGCCGTTTTCGGTTACAACGTAGGCGCCGTGCTCATGGAGCTGCACGCGCCCGGTCAGGCTCGGACGGCGTTCGCTGCGCACCGGCCCGCGCTTATTGCGAGCTCCACGCTTATGCTTGTTATTGCGCCCCATGGCGCCTCCTAACTATCGATTGCGAACTCCAAAGAGTCTACCCAAATGATTCGCTTTCCTGCCGTCCCCTAGGGATCAAAAAACGGGCCGCCCCATAAGAGACGACCCGTTGGAAGGGATGAATTCCAAGCATGCCTACACGCGCAGGTAGCGGCGCATGGCGATGGCAGAACCAAAGAGACCGATAATCACACCGACCAGAATCAGCGCAGCATAGGTCACCAGGTAGTACTGCATCGGCAGGGCAAACGACATCCAGCCGATGCTCTCCTGCAGACGCGGAATCATCAAATTGCGCAGCAGCTCCAGAACGCCGATGGAAAGCAGCGAGCCCAAAATGGCCTGCAGCACGCCCTCGGTGATAAACGGGCCACGAATGAAGCCGTTGCTGGCGCCGACCAGACGCATAATCGCAATCTCACGACGACGCGCCGTGATGGACAGGCGAATCGTGTTGTTGATGAAGATGAATGCGATAAAGGTCAGAAGGCCAACGAGCACCACGGCGGCGATGCGGATGTAGTTGGTCACCTGGAACAGGCGGCTCACTTCCTCCTGGCCGTACAGCACGCTCGCGTTGACGTCGCCGTCATCCGCGATCTTCTGGAAATCGGCATCCTTCTTGAGCTTCTTGGCCGTGCTCTCGACCTGAGACGGATCGTCCATCTCAATCGCAAACGAGGCGGGCAGCGGGTTCTGGCCGTCGAGCGCGCTCATGGTGGCGTCGGCGTTACCCGACATCTTGCTCGTGTACTCGGCCAGCGCGTCGTCCTTATCCTTATAGGTCACGGACTTGACGTTGCTCCACGTCTTGAGCTCGGCCTCAAAGGCCTGGACGTCTGCCTGATCGGCGTCATCGCTAATAAAGGCATTAATGACAACCTGATCCTCGACGGTACCGATCACGGAATTCAGCATCGCGGAACCCATAATGAACAGGCCGATGATAAACAGCGAAAGGAAGATCGTGATGACGGCGCCGAGCGAGGTAGTCCAGTTACGGAAGAAGTGGCTGATTGCCTCTTTGAAGGAGTAGCCCACGTTAGTTGGTGCCATAGTTGCCGTAACCTCCCCTCTCCTGGTCGCGAATAACGTGGCCGCCCTCGAGGGCGATCACGCGACGGTGCATGCTATCGACCATCTCGCGGTCGTGCGTGGCGACGATCACGGTGGTGCCGGTGCGGTTAATACGCTCGAGCAGCTTCATGATGCCCAGCGAGATCGCCGGGTCGAGGTTGCCCGTCGGCTCGTCGCAGATCAGCAGCGGCGGACGGTTGACCATAGCGCGGGCGACGGCAACGCGCTGCTGCTCGCCACCGGAAAGCTGGTCGGGCAGCGAGTCCATCTGATCGGCCAGGCCAACCAGACGCAGCACCTCGGGCACCTGGCTGCGAATGACGCCCTTGGGCTTGCCGATGCACTGCAGGGCAAACGCCACGTTTTCGTAGGCGGTCTTTTGCGGCAGAAGCTTAAAGTCCTGGAACACGGCGCCAATCTGGCGGCGCAGGAACGGAACCTTGCGGTTCTTGATCTTCATGAGGTCCTGACCGGCAACCAGGATGCGGCCGCTCGTCGGCTTGACGTCGCGGTTGAGCGTCGACAGCAGCGTGGTCTTACCCGAACCGGAGTGACCGACCAGGAAGACGAACTCGCCCGGATAGATCTCGATGTTGATGTCGTCGAGTGCAGGCTTGTTGGGCTGTGCCGGATAGATCTTGGTGACATGCTCCATAAGGATGACGGGCTCGACACCGGCCTGCTTGGCCATCTTCTTGCGGCTGGCCTGCGGATCGATGGGCGCAAACACCGACGTAAAATCGGGGTTGTTGAGCGCGTTATCGAGGCTTGCGACCTCGGCGGCTTGATCGCTCTCGACCACCGGGGCAGCAGGCTGCGTGGGGTCGGGAATAGCGGCAAAGAGACCGGACTGCGCAGGCTGAGGAGCCGGCGTCGCAGGGGCCAAGGGGTCGGGAATGCCGGCCATGGTAGGCTGCGGCGTGGCGGCACCAGCCTGAGGCTGCTCCACGCGAGCGGTCACGGCCTGAACGGGCTCAAAACCCGCCGTGCCGGAAAGCGCGACATCGCTGGTTGGATTGTAGGCAAAGGGATCGGATGCCGGCTGTGCCTGATCTGCCGGCTGAGCGGGGGCCTGAGCAACAGGCTGGCCCTCTGAATCCGGAGTGGCGAAACGACTGCCCTGGACGCCTGCCTGCGTCTTGGGGGCATCATCGCCCGCACCGGAGGTACGGAAGTGGTTACCCACTGGTGCTCCTTATCGTCGTGCGTTTAAACTACATGAGCGCTTTGTATTTTAGCAGCATTAGCTTTGCTGCACATAAGAAGCATGGCGTGCTTAGGGATCCCGTCGGCCGGGCACAGGGTTACTCT
>OLHE01000628.1_pt1 | contig 27395 bp, 30 predicted proteins | sample 1605821 | NCBI WGS metagenome assembly OLHE01 (sample SAMN03283250) | human gut metagenome | biome: human-associated habitat; material: feces | host: Homo sapiens | place: USA | collected 2013
TATTTAGATATGTTATAATATATATGTTTAAAAGGACCTATATAGAAAGGAAGACAACATGAAACAAGAAAATATAAGAAATTTTTGTATAATTGCTCATATTGATCATGGTAAAAGTACATTAGCAGATAGAATATTAGAACTTACTGGAGCAATTGATAAAAGAGAACTTAAAAGTCAAATGCTTGATTCAATGGATCTTGAAAGAGAACGTGGAATAACAATTAAATTAAATGCAGTTGGCTTAAATTATAAAAAAGATAATGAAACCTATCTTCTAAATCTAATTGATACTCCAGGACATGTGGATTTTTCATATGAAGTATCACGTTCACTTGCAGCATGTGAAGGAGCATTACTAGTAGTAGATGCCGCACAAGGAGTAGAAGCACAAACTCTAGCAAACCTTTATCTTGCTTTAGAAAATGATTTAACAATAATTCCAGTAATTAATAAAATAGACCTACCAAGCGCAGACCCAGATAAAGTAATAGAAGAATTAGAAACAATAGGCTTTGATAAGGAAGATATTGTCCTAACAAGTGCTAAAACTGGTGTAGGAGTAGATAAATTATTAGATAAAATTATTGAAAAAATTCCAAGTCCAAAAGGTGATATAAATAAACCTTTAAAAGCTTTAATATTTGATAGTCTATTTGACTCATATAGAGGAGTAGTTACTAGTATTAGAGTAATAGATGGTAAACTAAAAGTTGGAGATATAATGAAGATGATGGAAACAAACACATCATATGATGTTGTTTCATTATCAGTAAATACTCCAAAAGAAAAACAAATAAAAGAATTAGTAGCAGGAGAAGTAGGACATGTGTATGCATCAATTAAGAGTATAAGTGATGTACATGTAGGAGATACTATAACATTAGAAAGCAATCCAGCAAAAGATAGATTACCAGGATATAAACCAATGAAACCAACAGTTTACTCTGGAATATTTCCAATAGAATCTAATAAATTTGAAGACTTAAGAGAAGCTCTTGGCAAATTAAAATTAAATGATGCTGCCTTAACTTTTGAACCTGAAACATCAAAAGCACTAGGCTTTGGATTTAGATGCGGATTCTTAGGACTACTTCATATGGATATAGTAGAAGAGAGAATTGAAAGAGAATATGGAATTGATTTAATAGCAACATCTCCATCTGTTGTATATGAAGTAATATTAAATGACAACTCAAAACTTCTAATTGATAGTCCAACAAAAATGCCAAAAAAAGAAGCCATAAAAAAGACATTAGAGCCATATGTAAAAACAAGTATATTTACACCAAGCGAATACATTGGTCCAATTATGGAACTATGTCAAGATAAAAGAGGAACATTTATAAATATAGATTATCTTGATAAAGAAAGGGCAACGGTAAACTATGAAATACCACTATCAGAAATAGTTTATGATTTCTTCGATAAATTAAAAAGCTATACAAAAGGTTATGCTTCATTTGACTATGAAGTTATTGGTTATAAAGAAAGTAACTTAGTAAAAATGGATATACTATTAAATGGAGAAATAGTTGATGCCTTAAGTGTAATAGTTCATAAGGACTTTGCATATCAAAGAGGAAAAATAGTAGTTGAAAAATTAAAAGAAATTATACCTCGTCAACTATTTGAAGTACCAATTCAAGCTAGTATAGGTGGACACGTAATAGCAAGAACAGATATAAAAGCCTTAAGAAAAAATGTTCTTGCTAAATGCTACGGTGGAGATATTACTCGTAAGAAAAAACTATTAGAAAAACAAAAAGAAGGTAAAAAGAGAATGAAACAAATAGGTAGTGTAGAAGTACCTCAAGAAGCATTCTTATCAATTTTATCTACAAAAGAATAAAAGGGGGATTAATATGAACGATACAGAATTAAAAGTTATAAATTTATTTAAACAAAATCCAACATTATCAATTACTCAAGTTGCAGAAAAGTTAGATATTTCAAGAGCAATTGCTTCCAAATATTTAAATAGAAATGAATCAGTTTTATTAGAAAATGGAAGTACTATAAAAGAACAATTAGAGTATAACAAAGTTTATGGTACTTCTAATGGGGCAGTAGTAAAAAACAAAAAAGATACTGAAAGAAGAGAAGAAAAAGAAGAACTAGTAGTAAAATACTTCAAGGAAAACCTTAAAATGACTTTAGATGAGATTGCAGAAAAATTTGAAATAGCAAAGTCAACAGTTTCAAAATACCTATCTTCTCATAAAGATGAAATTCTATCTAATGGAAATACAGTAAAAGATCAACTAGAAATAAATCAAAATCTTGGAAGAATGAAAGGTGCAGACTTAATTGGTAGAAATAGTGTTGCAATAAAAAATGATACAGGAAGATTTACAGGTTCTATTAGCACAATTAGTGGAACGGATTTTCAATTAACATCTAAGTCAGGTGCAAGAATAGGTTCTCTTACTATAACTGATAAAATGGAAGAACAAATAACTAGAGAAGCAATATATTATTTAGTACATAATAAGTCTTTAGAAGAAACAGCAAAAGATTTAGAAGTTTCTAAACGCACGCTACAACTTCATTTGAAAAAATTGGAAGTGTTTAATGAAAATCTTCATAGAATAGTAGAAGAAAAGAAAAAAGAAAATCAAAAAATAGGAAGAATAAATCACACTCATAAAGGTGGCAGAGCATCAATGTATGATCAAGATATGATAAATCATCTATGTGACTGCATATTGCAAAATAGTTATACTTATCAAGAAGCAGAAGAAATGTTAGGAATTCCTTCATCAACACTATTTGAACTAATGAAAAGAGTTGATGAAAAAAGAAGAGCAGAACTTGATTTACTAGCAATTGCCAATCAAAAAAACATATCAATTAATGAGTATTTAGAAGAACATGGAAAAAGAAGAAAGTAAAGTAAAAAGCTGTTATATACACATTCCATTCTGTAATAAAATATGTTCATATTGTGATTTCTGTAAAATATTTTATAATAAGAAAATTATAAAAAAATATCTAGAAGTACTAGAAAAAGAAATAGATATAAACTACAAAAACGAAGTACTAGATACAATATATATTGGAGGAGGAACACCTAGTTCACTTGATTTAGATGAATTAGAACATCTCCTAAATATAATAGATAAATTAAATAAAAGTAAAAAAGTAGAGTACACAATAGAAGGAAATTTTGAAAGTACCACAAAAGAAAAATTAGATTTATATAAACGACATGGAATAAATAGACTATCCTTTGGAATAGAATCAATAGATAAAATTAATTTAAAATTACTAGAAAGAGACTTTGATGAAACAAAAGTAAAACAAGTAATAAGTTATTCTAAGAAAATAGGAATAAATAATATAAATGTTGATTTAATATATGCAATTCCAAATGAGACAATAGATATATTAAAAAAAGATATTGATTATATTTTAAGTCTTGATATACCACACATTTCTACATATTCATTAATTATAGAAGATAATACAAAATTAAAAATTAATTCTATAAAAAACATATCAGAAGATTTAGATTATGAAATGTATGATTTTATTTGCAAAAGACTAAAAGATAATAATTATAAACATTATGAAATAAGTAACTTTTCCAAAGAAGGATATGAATCAAATCATAACACGTGTTACTGGAATAATAATGAGTATTATGGTTTTGGTTTAGGTGCCTCATCTTATATTGGAAATATTAGAAAAACAAATACAAAATCAATTACTAAATATTTAAAAGAAATAAATAATGAAGAAAAAGAAACACTCTCTATTGATGATAAGATAGAATATGAAGTAATTCTAAATCTAAGAAAAAAAGAGGGTATTAACTTAGATAAATTTAAAAAAAGATATAAAAAAGAATTACATGAAATTTATAACTACAAAGAACTGTTAAAAAAGAATCTACTAATACTAAATAACAATCATCTTTCAATTCCAAAAGATAAATGGTATATTAGTAATGAAATTATAGTAGAATTATTAGGAAGTGAAGTAAAATGAATATAGAAGAATTATTTGATAAAGAATTAAGTTATATAAAAGATGAAAATATAAGAAAGTCTTTAATAGAATTATTAAAAATATTACCAGATTATTGGTATGAAGTACCCGCCTCATCAACAGGAAAATATCATCCAGAGTATGCTCTAGGAGACGGTGGTTTATTAAGACACTCTAAAGCAGCAATGAGAATAGGGTATGAATTATTATGTGACCCATCAATTGGAGATAAATATACTGAGCACGAAAAAGATTTAATGTTATTATCATTACTTGTCCATGATGGACTTAAAAGTGGAAATCCAAAAGAAAAATATACAAGATTCGATCATCCAATATTAATGGCAAATTATGTAGTTGAAAATAAAGAAAAAATTGGATTAACAGAAGAAGATGCAATATTCTGTAGCGATGCGATAAAAACACATATGGGAAATTGGATAACAGACTATAATGGAAACGAAGTGCTAGAAAAACCTAAAACAAAATACCAAAACTTTGTTCATATGTGTGACTATCTAGCAAGCAGAAAATGCATTCTAGTACCATTTGATAGTAATAACAAAATAAGTGCTTAATAACACTTATTTTTTCTTGTATTAAATTAAAATATTTGGTACGATTAATATAAAGGAGATAGGATAAATGACAAAAAAACGTAAAACCAAAAAAATTTCAAAGAAAAGACAACAAGAAATGAAAATACAAAGAAAAGTGATTTTTCAATGTGGTATTCTCTCTGTTTTAGTTTTAGCGTTAACATATTTTCTATTAAACTCAAATGTCCTAAAAACAAAAGTTGATGAAGTAACCGCAAGTTATATTTCCTTTAATAATTCCAAAACAACTGATATGCTTAAAATATCAAATTTAAGTAAGCAAAAGAAGTCAGTAGGAGAAAGCATTTTTAATAATTCTACTAAAACTTTTCAAGTTGCTGGAGAAAAAAATAAAGAATATGAAATAGTTGTTTATGCATTGGGAAACAAAGTTGATGAAGAATATGTTTCATTTACTTTAGTGGATAATAGTGAAAATAAACTAAGTTCAAATACTTTAAGTAAAGTGAAGTCAACACCTGATGATGGAAGAATTATTTTTACAGGAAAAATAGATAGTAAAACTACCTTAAAATTAAACATGTGGTTATCAAACAATTACAAAGGTAATACAAAAAATATATCCTATGAAATAAAAATAAAACCCAGACAGGAGTGATAGTTATGCAAGGAAAGATAATAGTAGTTGAAGGTACTGATTGTTCCGGAAAAGAAACACAATCAAAATTATTAGAAAAAAGATTGAATTCTATAGGAAAAAAATGTGTAAGATTTGATTTTCCAAATTATGAAAGCCCAACAGGAAGAATAATAGGAGGTGCATATTTAGGAAGACCAGAAATTGGACCTAGTTTTTTTAAAGAAGGAGCAGTAAATGTTGACCCACATGTTGTTTGTCTATACTATGCTGCCGATAGAAAATATGAAATGCCAGAAATAGAGAAATATTTAAATGATGACTATTATGTAATACTTGATAGATATACAACATCAAACTTAGCACATCAAGGAAGTAAAATTCATGACAAAGATGAAAGATTTAACATGTATCAATGGATTGATAAATTAGAGTATTGGCTTCTTGGATTACCAAAACCAGATAAAACTATTTTTCTACATGTTCCACTTGAAAATACTTTAGAACTAAGAAAAAACAGAAAATCCATTGACGAGCATGAAAAGTCACCTGAATATTTAAAAAGAGCAGAAGAGTCTTACCTAGAACTATCAGAATTGTATAACTGGGATAAAATAGAATGTATTAGAAATAATAAATTACGTAGTGTTGAAGACATCAATGATGAAATAATGAAAATAATAGAGAAAATGGATGAAGAAAACTAAAAGTCTTTTCCTTTGAAAATTTATCAATATCAATATTTGATAAATTTATAATTGAAGAATGATTTTTGAATCATTCTTTTTATTTAAAAAAAAGAAATCTAATTTCTAGATTTCTATATCTTTGGAACTAAAGGCACTGCCTTATCGTCAAGTTTAGGCATTCCATTAATATTAACAAGTGTTCCACCAGTATTAGTATTAGAACTAGTTGGTGTTACAGAACTTACTTGACCGACATTATATGTATAACCAGTATTAGAATAAGCATTACTACTTGTTGTAGGAGCAATAGTAGTTTGGACCTTAACGTTAGGAGTAATTGGTTGAGGATTTATTGTTGGCATTTTATAAATATTATTAACTGCAGTTCCATAACTTGGAGATGTAACAGGAGAAGTAACTGGGACTGTTACAGGAACAGTAGCAGGCTTTTGATAAGTAGTAGGAACACTTATAGGTGCAGCAGTAGTAGGTGCTTGATAAGCAGTAGGCACAGTTGTTGGAGTAGTAACAGGAGTAGTTGCTACTGTCTTAACAGAATTTGTATTGATTAAACTACCTGCTGGATATTGTTGTGTTTTAGCAGTACCTGGTATTTTAGCAACACTTTGATTATAATTCTTTTGAACATTTGTTGTTGGAACAGTAGCAGTAACTCCTTGAGATGTTCTAAAGTCGTTTGGAATAGTAACAGCAGTTTGAGTTGGCTTCGTACTAGAAACCATATTTACAGTTTGTGTCTTTGGAGTACTATTAGTAATTGTATTTTGAACTTGTTTAGGTCCAGTAACACTTTGTGAAGAAACAACCTTTTGAACATTTACCTGTTGTGCATTTTGTGTTTTTGAAACAGGAGCAGTAGTTTGAACACTTGCTTGAACATTTTGTTGAGTTTTATCAGAAGTATTAGCGTTTTCAACAGGTGTATCATTAAAATCACTTGCAGTAAACACTGGTGTACTCATCATATTAGAAATATTATTTTTATCATTTTTATTAATTGTTGTATCTATTAATTCGTCACTATCTTCTTCCTCAGTGTCTTCACCTTCAGGTGAAGGTGGAGCAACATCTTTTAAGAATTCACTTATTTCACTCTCATATTCCTCATCATCTTCTGTTTCAATCTCAATATTTCTATATACTTCCTCGAAAGAAGTTTGACCTTCATAACATTTTATTAAAGCATCTTGTAACATAGTAATAGTTTTACCAGTATAAACCATCTTAGCAAGTTCCTTTTTCTCTAATCCTTCAATATTTAAAGCATTACGAACATCATCATCTAATTCCAAAACTTCATGGAAAGCTATACGACCATGATAACCACGACGACAATGATCACATCCCTTAGGATTAGCATCCCAAACCATAGGAACATCCATATGCATAAACTTTTTAAAGACTTTCTTCTCATATGGAGTAGTTTCTCTTTGAAATCTACAATCAGGACATAGCATTTTAGCAAGTCTTTGAGAAATAATACCAGTAAGAGCAGTAGATAACAAATATCTTTCAACGTTCATATCAAGTAAACGTTCAACTGTTGCTAAAGCATTATTTGTATGGATAGTTGACAAAACTAAGTGTCCAGTGATTGATGCACGAACAGCGATTTGTGCTGTTTCTGAGTCACGAATTTCTCCGATAAGAATAATATTTGGATCTTGACGCAAAATTGAACGAAGAGCAGCCGCAAAAGTCATACCAATTTCAGCATTAACTTGTACCTGATTAATTCCTTCAATATTCATCTCTATTGGATCTTCAACTGTAATAATGTTTTTTTCAGGTTTATTAAGACCTTGCAAAATAGAGTAAGTAGTAGTTGATTTACCAGAACCAGTAGCACCAGTTGTAAGAATAATACCATTTGGAATTTCCATCATTCTTTTTATCTTTTTCAAATTTTCTGGATGAAAACCTAAACTATCAATACCCTGCATACTTCTTGTATAGTCAAGAATACGAATAACTATTTTTTCGCCCTCATTTAAAGGAAGTGCAGAAACACGCATGTCTAAGTATGTTCCTCCAAATTCACCTTTAATAGCACCATCTTGTGGTAGACGAGATTCAGTAATATTCATATTAGCAAGTAATTTTAGTCTTGTAGTTAAGTTCTTTTCATATGCTTTAGGAACAAATGTGTAATCTTGACAATCACCATCAATTCTAAATCTAACCATCATTCCGTCTTCTCTTGGATCAAAATGAATATCAGAAGTTTTAAGCTTAGAAGCAGCAATAATTATATAATCCGCAACTTGAGTAACAGGAGTCTTTGTAAAATCAAATGACACCATGAAACTTTCAGTTCCTTTTTCAACACGTTTAACATCAAATTGTACCATCATTTCAACCCCTTTTGTTGAATACAATAGATAAAAAATCATAGTAAAAAATTAGATTCCAACTATGGTATTTTACTAAAATATATTATATAATAATTTCATAATAATAGCAAGGAGAGTGAAGATGAAAAGATGAAAAAAATTAATAATAAAGGCTTCGTTCTTGCAGAAACACTTGTAGTTACAGTGTTTCTAATGATTCTCTTTACAATGATATACAGTAATTTCTATCCATTAATAGGTGAATATGAAAAAAGAGAAAATTATGATGATGTTGACGGTAAATATGTTGCTTACTGGATGAAAAAATTAGTTGAAGATCAAAATTACTCAATATCAGAAGCAAAAAAAACTAACATGAGAAATTATGGCTTTTTTAGGCTAGAATGTTCAGATTTAAATAACAATTCTCAGCAAACAACACTATGTAATAATTTACTTCAAGCCTATGAAATTAATGGCTGTCAATCAATAAAAGATAAAGAAAACGGAGGAGATACACTAGTTGGTTGTGAAGTATTTGTCACACATTACAGAATAGGTGGAACAACACCTGATTTTAAAAATACTGTGAAACAAAATCTAAAAAAATATAAAGAAAATTGTAGTGAATCTGATAGTACATGCAAACAAAACTATATAAAAACTTGTGTGGAAAGAAAAAAAAATAGTGGAAATGCTTCTGATAATAATATAAATATTGATGAATATTGTGCTGAGGATGCAGAAGAAAATATCTTTTCAAGTGGTTTTCAAGACTATGTAACATTTTTACCTGATTATACAACTCCTTCACTAAATCTGGCAAAATACAGAGTAATTGCAGTAGTACATCACACAAAAGATTATAACAATTATCTTACATACTCTACAACGGAGGTGAATAGATAATGAAAAAACTGAACAATAAAGGAATAACTACAATAGAAGTTATAATTTCATTTGTGCTTGTAGTTATAATTTCAGCATCTTTATTTACTACAATATCTGCATATAACGCTAAAAGATTAACAGAAAGTTATAAATCACAAATATATACATATAAAAATCAATTAACCAAGACAATTCAAGATGATCTTATAAAAAAAGGATTAGTAGAAGTAACCTATAATAAATATACATCTGCTTCTGATACATCTTATTCAGTATTGACAGAAGACAAATCTTCAAATAACAAAATGATTATTTATCAATTGGATTGTACTTTAAAGGATGGAACAAATAGAAGACTTGTTATTTACCAAAGATTTACCAAAAGTAAAAGCCATCCTAGCGGTTCAACTACAAAAGATGATTATTTTATGATAGAATACGGAACTCCAGATTTAACTAAAGACAGAGCGGATGATCAAAATGCGAACTTAATTGAATATCCAATACCAGATGTTGGTACAACAGAAGAACAAGAAAATAATGGACCCATACGACATGCAAAAGACCTATCAATTAATAATATATTAATATCATTTGGGTATGATAGCAGTTATAGAACAACAACTAACATATTATCATTATATATAGGATTTTATCATCCTGAATTATCTACAAGATATGGGATAAATATCATCAGTCCGATAAACTTTACATCAAGTTCAGATGGTACAACTGGATTTGATGATAGTGATACAGCAAGTGATACTCAATATAGAATTGACTACAATACAAATGGCGGGGAAGAACCAATAGCATCTGAAGTAGCAACTTACAATGGTGAAATAAAACTACCAAGCGACTCTACCAAACCTGGATATGAGCTAGTTGGATTTTCAACAGATAAGGATAGTACAACAGCTGAGTATATAGCAGGAAGTACAGTAAAAAATATTACTACAGATGATAGTGTTACTTTATATGCAATATGGAAACCAACCATTTATACATTTGATTCTAATGAAAATGTAAATAAAATAACAATAGATACATCTGGAACATATAATTTAGAAGTATGGGGAGCTCAAGGTGGAGGAAAAAATAAATCTGAATTAAAAAATAATCATGGTGGTCCAGGTGGTTATGCCTCAACTACAGTCTATTTAGAAAAAGGTACTAATCTTTATGTAACAGTAGGAAAATCAGGAACTTATACAAAAGAACAAGTTGCTGACTCTCTCTTTAAAGGTGCCGGTAAGAATAAAACAAAAAATGCTGTAGGAACAGGTGGAGGAGCTACATATATTTCTAATAGTTCAAATGAATATACATTGCAAAGTATGCAGAATATATATCTAATCGCCGCAGGCGGAGGTGGAGCAGGATGCAATAACAAAAACTTAAACAGTTCAGGAGGAGCAGCAAGGTCCGTTGAATATGCAGATGACGAATCAAATAAAACTACAACAAATGGAGTAAAATATCAGTCAAAAACAAGTAAAAATAATGTAAAAGGAACAACACCTAAAAAGAATAAGAAAAACTATTTTGGATCAGGTGGCTCAGGATACTTAGGTGGAAATATAGGTAAAAATTTAAAAAATAGTAGTTTTCAATGTAGTGGAGCAAGTGGTGGTATAAGTAAAATTTTTATAGGAGATAATCAAAAATACACAGAATATCAAGAAGCAAAACAAACAGCAACAAGCGGTTATTATAAACTAGGAGATGGCTACGCTAAAATAACATTAATAAGTTAAATGTAAAAAATGCAAACAAAGTACCAAAAATTCTTCCAAAAATAAAATATTTATAATTAATAGGAGTATCCGAAAGGATACTTTTTATTTGCAAATGAATTGATAAACTACCAAAACAAATAAATAATAAAACAAAAATTCCTCTTAAATAATTACTATCTAATAAAGAAACAGAAAAAATACCCTTAGTTAAATCAAAAACACCACATATTAAAACATAATAAATATGAGAAAAAGAAAAATTATTTAAAATAATACAGGAAATCAAATAAAAAAATAAAGAAGTTCCATAGATTATGCAAAGTACTTCAAAAGCTGACTTAATTCCAGTAGCAAGACTTAAAGAAAAATTAGTCTTTTTAAAGTTACTATCATTATATTTATTCCCATCTATTTTACAAAATAACATTATTATAAAATTACTTATAATAATAGAAAGTAAAATGTTTCTAGTAATAATTCTATTAGGAATAACTAAAGTAAGAGAACTAATTATAAATAATGGATTAGGGAAATGACTAAACATCATAAGTTTATTAGCATCACTACAACTAATAAATCCTTTATTATATAAATCTCTTGTATACTTAGCACCACTAGGAAACCCACTAATCATACTAATAGTAAAAACATATAATTTGGTACTTTTAATATGTAAAACATTATCTAAAAAAGATATTATTCCAAAGTCTACTAATAAACTTGATATAATAAAAAATATAAAACTAACAGGAAATAACTTAGTTAAAAACAACTTTGAATAATCAATTATATTATTAAGTATATACTGACTATTAAATAAATAAAATATAAGCATCATTATTAAAGTGACAAGTATTAGTCTATTTTTATAGTTTTCTTTCATATTTATCCTTTTCTTTGTTATAATTATTTTAAGGTGATTAACATGCTAAAAAAAATTAAAGACTACATAGTAGAAGTGTTTAGAGAAGAATATAAATTTATTATTTTTATGCTTCTTCTCTTAATTATATTAAATTATCCACTAAATTATTATATAACTGTTGGAGGAGGAATAAGTGATGTCTCATCAAGAATTAAAGTAGAAGACAAATACAAATCTAAAGGAACATTTAATATAAGTTATGTTACTCAACTAACAGGAAATGTTTTTACTTATGGATTAAGCTTTATAATGCCAAATTGGGAAAGAGAATCAGCAGATAATTATAAATACACAGAAGAAGAAAGTATTAAAGATATAGAGTTTAGAAATGAACTTGACTTAAAGACTGCTAATGGTACATCAACATATTGGGCTTATACTCTAGCAAATAAAAAGTTAAAAGAAACATCTTCAAAGATATACGTAATAATGGTTGATAATAAACAATATAAAACGAACTTAAAAGTACAAGATGAAATATTATCTGTAGATGATAAAACTTTTTCAAATATTACAGAGTATAAAGAGTATATTCAAACTAAAAATAAAGGTGATACTGTAAAAGTAAAAATTATTCGTAATAAAAAAGAACAAGTAATAGATTGTAATGTCTATGAAACAAAAGGGGTAAAACTAATTGGAGTTATACTTCAAGTTGTAAAAGAATATGAAACAGATCCTAAAGTAGATATTACTTTTAATAAGAGTGAATCAGGTCCATCTGGTGGATTAATAACAACACTTGAAATATATAATCAGTTAACTAAAAAAGATTTAACTAAAGGAAAGGAAATTGCTGGAACTGGAACAATTGAACCAGATGGAACAATAGGTCAAATTGGAGGAATTAAATATAAAGTATTAGGAGCAGAACATGGAAAAGCAAAATACTTTTTAGCACCATCTGGACAAAATTATAAAGATGCAGTTAAGTATAAAAAAGAGAAAAAACTAAAAATAAAAATAATAGAAGTAAAAAATATAAAAGATGCAATAAATAAGTTAGAGGGTTTAAAATGAGAATAGGAATAGACTTAGATGATACAATTTGTAACACAACAAAAATAGTTCAGGATAGGGTAAAAAAATATGCAGATGAAGAAGGTTTAAATGACTTAGACATTATGAATGACGAAGTCTTAAAACAAAACTTTTTCAATATTTATATAGATGATATTTACTCTAATGTAGAACCGAAAAACGAAGCTTTAAAAGTACTTAGAAGACTAAAAAATAGAGGAAATGAAATCTATATAATAACAGCAAGATGTAAAAGAACAACTGCTCCAATAGAAACTGTTATTCGTCTTACTTCTGACTGGTTAAAAAAGTATGAGATAGAAGTAGATGCCATAATAACATCAGCCTATGGAGACTCTAAAGCAGATGTTTGTAAAAGATATAAAATAGATTTTATGATAGATGATGATCCATATAATTTAAAAAGAATAAGTGCAGTAGGAACAAAATGTATTTTATATGATGATATGGACAGATTTGAAGCAAATAAAAATATACTAACAAATTGGAAAGATGTAGAAAACTATATTGAAAGGAATAGATAATATGAAAAGAATAATTATGCTTATTACAATATTAGTAATAACTCTAGTATCACAAAATGTATATGCTGCAAACTATAATATAAAAGAATTAATACCAGTAAACGCTCATACAACAATAGGAACTAACAATTTTAGATATATTGATTTTTACTATAATGACAATGAAATGGAAGCAGATGGTCTAAGAAATAATTTCATTATATTTAGTAAAATAAAAAATGTAAGTGATGAGAAAAAAGCAGTTACAGTATCAATTGGTCTATTTGATAAAGATAAGAAAAATATTGGTACAATTAACTACTGCTCAAGTAAAGACAAAACTAGTGTAGTTGCTGGAACTGAATTAAATCCAGAAGAAGAAAAATCTTATGTAATAGAAGTAAATAAAAAATATCTTGCTGATAAGAAAACTGTAAAAGATATAGAGTACATTAGTATACTAAGTGATAATCCAAACTGTACAACAGGATCTTCTCTTGACTTTGTAGGCCAAACAGTAGATGAAATTGGTCAAATTAAAAATACAGGTTTATCTGATGATGCAGAGCTACTTATAAAAATATTAACAGGAATAGGCATAGTAGTCATAATAATATTTGTATATAATTTCATGTTTTCAACAAGATATAAAAACTTTAATGGAGAAGATGTAAGACAAGAATATAGTTATATAAATAAAGAACTAGAAGCAAAAAGAAAATATGATGCAATCCATAATCCAACTCCTCCAAAAAAAGTAAAAGCAGTAAAAACACAAGAAGTAAAAGCTCAAGAAGAAAGAGAAAATAGTAATGCAAATAAAGAGTCATCTGACTTACATAACTTTTATAAGTAATACAAGGAATCATTAATGATTCTTTTTTTTCACATAATTTCCCATATTTCTTTAATAATAATTACACAATTAAGATATACAATTAAATCATGAAAAGGAGGAATAAGTATAAGATAGAGAAACAAAAGAATAAAAAGTAAATAATTTCAAATAAGAAATTTAATATAAAAATCCCATAATTTCCCATAATTTTTTAATAATAATTACATATTTATAAGTTATGATGGATATAGTTAAAGGAGGTAGATATTATAAGGTCAAACTAGAAGACAAAAAAAGTAAACAAAATGTTTTAATATATATAATAATTAAAAAGGAGGTAGAGATTACAAATATAAATAAATAGTGTTATACTATTGATAGGTGGTATTTATGTATACAGTATGTTTAGTCGAAGATGAAGAAGCCTTAGCTAATGTTGTAAAAGCATATTTAGAAAGGGCTGGATATAAAACAATATGCTTTACTAAAGGAAGTGAAGCAATAAACTATATTGGTAATAAAGTAGATATATGGATTTTAGATATAATGTTAGGAGATGATGTCAATGGATATGATGTAATCAAAGCTATCAGAGAACATGATGATAATGTTCCAGTAATATTTACATCTGCAAGAGACCAAGAATTAGATAAAATATTTGGCCTTGAGCTTGGTAGTGATGATTACATGACAAAACCTTATTCGAGTAAAGAACTTGTACTTAGAGTAAATAAAATAATAAAAAGAGTTTATAAAGATAATAGTCAAGTAAATATAATAAATTATGATGATTATGTCATTAATTTAGATAAAAGAACAGTAGAGTTAGATAAAAAAAATATAAAACTTACTACACTAGAATTTGATCTATTAGTTTTACTTATAAAAAATAAAAGTAAATGTTTTTCAAGAGAAGAGATACTAGACAAAGTTTGGGGAAGCGATTACTTCGGAACAGACAGAGTAGTAGACGATTTAATAAGACGTCTTAGAAAAAAATTAGACAAACTAAATGTAGAAGCTGTTTATGGATATGGGTATAGATTATCATGAACTTCTTAGGAAAAAACAGCTTAGCAAAACAGCTTTTAATAATAGTTGCGATAACATTTTTCTTTCTATTCTTATCTCTTGGGATAATTTTACCAAGATTATTAATACCAATTGCAGAATCTAATCTATATAACTATTTAAGCGAACCATTAAAAATTTATAATACAACTGTTGATAATGAACTATCTAACAGTGAAATAGCATTTCTATATATTTCTGATAACAAAATAGAAGCAAGCGGAAATATAGGAGAAGTTATTAAATATGACAACTTACATAATTTAGTCAAGAAAATGACAAACCCTTATGGAAAATTTATTCATAATCATAAGACATACTACTACTATACTTTAAAAAAAAATAATATAAAAAAGATTGCTATTGCAAATAATAACTATATAAATATGACTAAAACATCTATATTAAGTGCTATATTTCCAACACTACTAGGAACGTTCTTATTAATAGGTTTAACACTAGTATTCTGGTCAACAATAGTTGTAAGAAAAATAGAAAAATTAAAAGATAAAATAGATAATATTGATAATCCAGATTATAATCATAAAATAGATTTTCAAGTAGATGATGAGATGAGATCTCTTGCCTTAGCAATAGAAGATATGCGAATTTCTTTAATTAACCAAGAAGAATATCGCAATCAAATGTATCAAAATATTTCACATGATTTTAAAACGCCTCTCACTGTAATAAAATCATATATAGAAGCTGTTGAGGATGGAGTAGAGGATGAAACTACTGCACTCACTACCATCAAAGAACAGACAAATAAATTAGAACAAAAAGTACACTCACTTCTTTATTTAAATAAACTAGATTATCTCAAAAATACAAAAAATGTTACTATGGAAGAAATTAATATGACGGATATTATTAATACAGAAGTAGAAAAGTTTAAATTTCATAGAAAAGATATAAAATTTGAAGTGAATATAGATAAAAAATCAACTTTCTATGGTTCTGTAGAAAATTGGGAAACCATATTAGATAATATTTTAAGTAATTTTATGAGATATACAAAAACAACTATAAAAATAACGGTAAGGCAAAATAAAATAATATTATATAATGATGGAGAATCTATTGACAAAGACTTTCTTGAAGCAATTTTTACTCCCTTCAGAAAAGGTATTAAAGGTCAATTTGGATTAGGATTATCTATAGTTAAAAAAACTCTAAATTTAATGGACTATGATATTACTATAAAAAATGAAAAAAAAGGTGTATCATTTACTATTACCCGTGATAAAAAGTTATAGAAAAATACTCTATAACTTTTTAATTTTGCTTTAATTTTTTCTTTATAAATCAATACTTTTTTGATATAATTTACTTATAAAATAGAAAGGGATGATTGGTATAGGAAAAATTAAAAATAGGACGACAAGAAACATAGTTTCATTTATTTTATTAATTGTAGGAACAATTATTTCAGCGGTAGCACTTGAATGTATTTTAATACCAAATACAATATTAGATGGAGGAGTAACAGGTATTTCAATAATATTATTTAAATTATTTAAAATACCGGTATCGCTCCTAGTATTAATATTAAATATTCCATTTGTATATGTGGGCTATAAAAATCTTGGTAAGAATTTTTTATACAGAACAATAATTTCAATGATTTCGTTTTCACTTTTCTTAACTTTCTTTGAACATGTACCAGCATTTGTTGATGATATACTACTTGCAACCGTGTTTGGTGGAGCATTATATGGAATCGGAGTTGGTATGGTAATTCACTTTGGTGGTTGCGTTGATGGAACAGAAAGTGTAGCAATTGTAATTAGTAAGAAAACATCATTTTCAGTAGGACAAATAGTTCTTGCATTTAACCTTATAATATTTGGCGTAGCAGGATTTAGATTTGGAGTAGATAGAGCACTATATTCATTACTAACATACTTTATAACATCAAAAGTAGTAGACTTTGTTTCAACTGGTCTACAACAGGCAAAAGCTGCTATGATAATTACTGAAAAAAGTTCAAAATTATCAAAAGAAATATATGATAAATTAGGAAGAACAACAACTACAATTAAAGGAAAAGGACTAATCAGTGGAGAAAAAGAAGTACTTTACTGTGTACTAACAAGAATAGAAGTATTTGAATTAAAAAGAATAGTTGAAGAAATGGATGAAAGTGCTTTTGTCACAATAACAGATGTTTCAGATATAATTGGAAATCATATCAAAAGTAACAATAAAATAAAAAAACTAAGTTAAAAAAACAATCAACAAACGTTGATTATTTTTTTGACAAAAAGACATTATTATAATAAAATAACTACTCGAAAAAAAAGGGGAGAGTTATAAAATGCTTATTTTACCAAAAAAATATATTGATGAAATTGATATTATAGAATTAAAAAAAAGACAATTAAGAAATACAAAACAAAGAAAGTCAGTGGAAGAGGCTTATCAAGAGTATAAAGAAAAATATGAACATTTTTATAGTGAAAAAGCAAAACAATATATAGAAGATAATTTCTTTAATGGAGCCAATAGAACATCAAACACGGATATTTTAATGCAACTATATAGTGAATTGGGTCTTGATATTGGAAAACATACTTTTTATGATGAACATTTAGAAAGAATAAATTCCATATTTGGACTAGATAGAGATATTATAGAAGTAGCATCAGGATATATACCAGCATTTGCAAATAAGATTGCAAAAAAACAACTTGCTTTAAATCGTGGTACAATTACTATATATGAACCAGAATTATTTGAAGAAAAAGCAAAATATTCTAATATGACTATTCATAAAGAAAAATTTACTGAACAAACAAAAATAAATAAAGATTCTTTAGGTATAGGTATATTACCATGTGATGCAACAGAAGCTATGATAAGAAACTTCTGTAAGAATAATATGGACTTTTATATAGCTATGTGTAATTGTAATCATAAAAGTAATAATATTTTTCCAACATATCAGTATCAGAACAAAATGGTTGATTTAGCAGAAAGTCTCCTAGAAAAATATAGTAATAATCAAAAAGAATTAAAAATAGATTATTTAGATGATGAATTTGTATTTGGATACGCTCCAATAATTTATACTAAGCAAAGATAATAATTTTATATTTACTTGAAGTTCTTAAATTCTTAGGAACTTTTTATTTATATTTATTTATGATATACTGAATCTATGAGGGGATAGGCAACATGGAGAAAAAAGGATATAAAGCATTTAAAAAAGGTTTAGTAAATCATTTTGGAAAAGAGTTTGAACTTAATAAAGAATATAGTGTTTCCGGAGATATTAAGTTTGGTAATAGTGGTAATGGTTATCACTTTGCAGAACGGCCAGAAGATACATTAAGATATTTTCTAAATGAAGATGACGTAATAATTGCTGAAGTAACTGGAAGAGGAAAAGTTGTCGAATCATATGATGATTACAATGGTTACTACGATTTATATTCTGCAGAAAAAATAACAATAGATAGGATTATTGAAAGAAAAGAACTAATTTTAATGTTTTTAGAAATGGGTTCTAATATTAGAGTAGAACGTTTTTTAAAATCATATCACTTAACAGAAGAAGAAATAAATTTATTTAAGAAGAAATTTGAAAAGAATCTAAGTATTCAAGATATCATCGCCTATTATCAAGAAGGAGATAAAGATGTATATCAAAGAAGACAATATGAATATAAGAAGACAGGTGAATAGAATGTATAATGATACACTATTTTATAAAATAGTAAGGCCACTAGTTAGAGGATTATTTAAAGTACTATATAGACCACAAGTTATAGGAATAGAAAACATCCCAAAAGAAGGAAGAATATTATTAGCAGGCAACCATACTAAATGGCTAGATCCTGTAATGCTTGTTGCAGTATCCAAAAGACAAGTTCACTTTCTAGCAAAAATAGAACTATTTAAAGGAATAACAAAGCCAATTGTAAAAGGTATGGGATGCGTTCCAGTAAATAGAAAAATACATGATAAAGGTGCTCTAACAAGTGCTTATGAATATTTAGAAAATGAAAAATGTATCGGAATATTCCCAGAAGGAACAATTAATCGTACAGATGATGTTATAATGCCATTTAAAATAGGAGCAGTAAAAGCTTGTCAAAAAACAAATACTAAACTTGTTCCATTTATTATTACAGGAGAATATAAATTATTTAGAAAAAGTATAAAAGTCGAGTTTTTAAAACCATTAAAAATAGGAGAAGACTTAGAAAAAGAAAATACTAAGTTGATGAAGTTAGTTAGTAAAAAGCTAATTGAAGGAGGAAAAATAAGTGGCTCAAAAAGATAAAATGACTGCATATAGAATATGTAGACCAATATTGGGATTTATTTATAAATTATATTATAATCCAACTATTATAGGAAAAGAGAATATCCCAAAAGATGGCTCAATTGTCGTAGTAGGTAATCATGTTCATATAATGGATCAGTGTAATATAATAATAGTTACAAAAAGATGTCTTCATTATATGGCAAAAAAAGAGTATTTTGATGGAAAATTTGCCTGGTTCTTTAAAGCAACAGGTTGTATTCCAGTAGATAGAAGTAAGAAAGATGAACATGCAACTCATGATGCTTTAGAGGTATTAAATGAAGGACATGCTCTAGGATTATTTCCAGAAGGTACAAGAAATGGTCTGAAAGAAGAAAGAGCAAAAGAATTATATGAAAAATATATAAAGGAAGATATTTCATTTGAAGACTTCTATAAAAGAGTAAAAAAGAACAAAACATCTCAAGCAAACTATCTAGAAGAATTAATTAACAATAAAACAATAACAAAAAAAGAATTCATAGAAAATATCTATGATATGGATAGTTTTTTAAGAGAATTAGTGAGAAATAAAAAAATAAAAGAGAAAGATTATTATGAAAATATTCTTCTACCATTTAAGTTTGGAGCAGTCTCAATGGCTAAAAAGACAAATTCAAAACTAGTTCCATTTGCTATCACTGGTGATTATAAATTTAGAAGTAAAAATTTAACTATTAGAATTGGAAAACCAATAGACCCAGAAGAAGATTTAGAAAGTGCTAATAAAAAACTAAGAAAAGAAATGTTAAAATTAATTAAAGAAAATCATAAAAATAGTGGTAAATAGTGTAAAATATAGTTAATCATCAAATTAATATTGTTAAATATATGCTAAAATTTAAATGGTGATAATATGAAACATAATGAATTTGACAATGAAGAAAAATATAGATTATATAGAACAGTAAGAGATTTATTACATCCATCTATATCTAAGAAAAATATAAGTAATTATAAAATTATAATTAACGATGATATATTACCTTTAAGAATATTTTATCCAAAAAGAGTAACTAATATAGAACATATTATGCTGTTTATTCATGGAGATTCAAATATAACTGGATGTCATAAAAATTATGCAGAAATATCAAGTACATTTTCAAAAGAATTTAACAATTTAGTTATATCCATAGATTATGATAATTATACAATTCTTCCTAAAAAAGAACTTAATAGAAAAATATATAATACAATAAAAAAAATATATAAAGATTTATTAAATATAAATATAAAATGTGAAAATATAACTTTACTAGGAGATTCAACATCCGCAACAACAATACTTACTCTTACTAAAAAAATGAATAAAGAAAACATTGTGTTTGGAAAATACATTTTATTCTATCCTCCAGTATCAGGAGAATATATAAATAATAAAATAGATACATCATATGACTTAAATTTATTTCCAAAGTTAAGAGAGTTTTATAAAAGAAAAAGAAAATCATCATTTCCAATTAATGATACAGGTGTTACTCTCCCTAAAACACTTATATTATGTGGTAACATTGACCCATTAATAGATGAATTAAGAGAATATGTAAAAATAAAAAATAACACTAAATTAGTAGAAATATGTTCTGCAAAACATGGCTTTCTAAATTCTAAAGATAAAGATGTAATAAATGAATATCAAGATACAATTAAAAACTTTATAATATAAAAAAATGCATTAAAAAGCATTTTTTAGTATAGGACAATAGCAGACTGCATCAAGAAGAAAATAATAACTATTAAAACAATTATAATAATTAATGAACAAAAATATGACCTTGCAAAATTTCTTAGATTAATATTTTTTCCACCACCAAAAGCAATAATAATTAAAAATATAAAACCAATTATTGGAATACTAAAAAGTATTTGATATAAAAAATATTGCCACATACTAAGAGGTCTATATTCTTCTGGTAACTCATCAATTCTCATTTTAAACTCACTCCTTTAATATACATTACCATATATTTCAGATAAACACTATTAATAAAATAGAAATTAAATAATAATTATGTTATAATCTTTATGGTGATAGTAATGGAAAAGAGAAAAACAAAAAAAGAAATAGTAAAAATGTTATTAAAAAACAATTCATTAGATGAAAAAGATGAAGAGGAACTACTTGACTTATTAATAGATCAACCAATAAGTATTGATGTAGACAAACAAGAAGAAGCTAAAATGACATTTGGTGATAGAGTTGCTGATAAAGTGAGTGAAATTGCAGGATCATGGGGCTTTATTTTAGGTTTTAGTTTATTTTTGATTTTTTGGGTAATATTAAATGGTTTTATCTTAACAGGAGACACAAAAATTGATGGATATCCATTTATATTATTGAACCTTTTGTTATCATGTATAGCAGCACTACAAGCGCCAATTATAATGATGAGTCAAAATAGACAAGCAGTAAAAGATAGTTTAAGAAACCAAAATGACTATAGAACAGATCTAAAAAGTGAACTTATATTAGAAGAATTGCATGATAAAATGGAAATAATTTTAAAAAATCAAAAGAAAATAATGAAGTCGTTAGAAGATGTCAATATAAAAGAGGAGAAGTCAGATGAATAAAAAGATCTTTATTTTAATATTAGTTTGTACTATATTTTTAACCGCTTGTTCAAGTAAAAAAGACGAAACAAAAGTTGAAAGCAATGGAGAAGTAATAAACACATCATCTATGAAACATAAAAAATGTTCAAGAACTGGAAATGCAGGTTCTGGAATTGATGTATCCTTAAATTATGATTTATATTATACAGGAGACATTTTAAATATTCTTCATTCAGAAGAAAAAGTAGTCGCAACAAACGAATCGGATTTAGACACTTACGAAGAAGCATATAAGAAAATCTATAAAAATTATGAAGGATTAAAATATTATGATGCAAAAGTAGAGCGAGGGGACACCTCAGTTACAAGTGATTTAACAATTAACTATGATAAAATTGATATAGATGCACTTCTTAGTATAGAAGGAGAAGACGACAATATCATAGAAAATGGAAAAGCAAAAGTAGACAAATGGATTACTCTTGCTAAAAAATTCGGTACAAAATGTGAAGATGTAGATGATTAATTCTACATTTCTGTTCAAATAGTTTAATTGGATAAAATTTTTCCCTCCGACGGAGAAGATAAGGGTTCAAATCCCTTTTTGAACACCAATTATATAATAAAAGGAAGATTGTTACAAATATAAGTAACATTATCAATATAATTAACATCTTCTTTTTTCTTTATAGTCCACACTTGTAATGGATATTTTGAAGATAGGTTCTTAAACTTATCTTTTTTTAATAATTTTTTATCAAGAGATAAAAAGTCACACATAGAATACTTAATAAAAAAATTACTCTTACATAAAAATAAAATACGTTTATTATATTTACTAGAAATTAAATAGCCACATCTAACACTAGGATAATTTTTCTTAATAAATCTTACAATAAAAGGATTAAAAGACTTAATTGAATAATTAGAATAGTTAATCAACTCTTTCATTAATAAATCACAAGTTTCTTTGACTCTCTTGGTATTTTTAACTTCTATATCTAAAAATACTCTATTATTAATTAGTTTTAAAACTTCGCTAAATGTAGGAATCTTTTCATTTGTATTAAGTAATTTTAAATTACTAATTTCAGAATAATTTGCCTCTTGCAATAATTTATCATAACCAGTCATTCTAAGTAGATTATCATCATGAAAAACAACTAATTTATTATCTTTAGTAAGTTGTACATCTAATTCTATAGGATAATTATATTTAATTGCATTCTTAAAACTTAACATACTATTTTCTGGAACACTTTTATTATCAAAAACACCTCTGTGAGCAATTATCTTATTCATATTAGTCACCTCATTATTACATTATACTATTAATAATAGAAAAAATAAAAAAAATTTGCATATTAAATAGTACTATGATACAATAACTAAACCGAAAGAAGGGGGAGAAGTTATGAAAAAATTAATGGATTTATATACAAGTCATATAGAACAATTTATGGGTAGAAAAGAAAATTTAAAAACTACAAGTAGAGTAATATTAGCAAATAATGGAAGATTCGAAGGAATTACAACTGATATAGAAAATAAACCTGTATCATTTATTTTTGGTAATGTATTTGAAGATGAAATAGAAGTTTATGATATGCCATTAAAGTCAGAATTAGAAACACTTTTTTTAAAAGGACAAAAAGATGGATATAAATATCAAGGAAGTTATAAAATGCTTATTGAAGGATTTGAAGTAGAAACAAATGAGCCTTGTGAAATGATTATTTCAGATGGTGACATTGTTAGAGAAGTTACAGATGACGAAATAGAATTTATAATTAAAGAGACAAAAAAAGTAAAAAGAAATTTATCTGCAGAAAATAAGAATGTATATAAATCATATATCAGCAAATTCAAAAAGAAAAATGATGATATAAAAGAAAAATTCGCAATAAAAAAATAAAGTAAAACTAATAGTAACAGTTTTACTTTTTTTGTGCTAAAATATATTTAGGCCGACTTAGCACAGCTGGTAGTGCAACGCACTCGTAACGCGTAGGTCACTGGTTCGAATCCGGTAGTCGGCACCAATGGCGAATCTGTTCGAACTATTCGAACTTTGATATATAGAATCAATCAGAAATGATTGATTTTTTCGTTTTATAAGAAAAAATTATAGAAAGTTATACATTTTGGATAAACCTAAAATGAACTATAAAAAAGGAGCGTGATTTTTATGGAACTAGCATATTCAATACACTTAGGTAGTGATAAAAATAAAAAGAACTCTGTAAGAGTGAGTGCGAAAACAAATAAAAGTGAAACAACATCAATGAGTAATAATGCAATACAAAATGCTCAACAATTATCTAGAGTAGATAAACATAATTATAAAAAATATGGTAATGAACAAGATGATATTGTAATAGTTATTGGGGTTATTAGTACCTAACTTTAAAGTTGCTTCAGCAATAATTCATTATTATGAAACAAGTCCTCATATGCATATTGTTGGATTACCTATAAAATATAAAAATAAAAATGGTATGGAAAAACAAGTTGGTAAAAGTGATGTTTTTACAAAAGAAAATGAGAGTTCTTTGTATTGAATATTTTAATAAAGAATATAACTTAAATGATACCTTAAAACCTAAATTAAAAAGTAGAAATATAGATATAAATGTAAATGATATGGATAACTATACCTTAATGAAAGAACAATTAGAAAAGAATCAACAAAAACTAGAACAAGCCAACAAAAAATCATTAGAATTAAAAGAAAGTACAAAAGATGTTAAGATTCTAGTAAAAGATTTAAAAACAACACTAACATCAAAAGATAAATATATTTTAAAACAAGAAGATGATGATTTTGAATTATAGAAAAATGTGTTATAATATTCAGTCAAAGAGGTAGTTTCTATGAGAAAGAATCCTACTGATAATTATATCAATTTTGCACTATTAGGAAATAATATATATGATATGAATTTTATGAATTATTTATTAGAATCACAAAATGTTAATTCTTATTATTGCAACAAATATAAAATATGTGATGATAAACAAGAAAATTTATTAAAGAGTATTGCATATTATTTCGGTACAAGAGGTCCTTTACTAATTGATGATAAAGGTTTAAGAAAAATATTTGATGATAGTAAAATACCTAAAATATCAAATTTGCCTAATTTATCTTCAGAAGATATAATCAATCAGATCGATACTTGTTTAAAATGTGATGCAGTTTATGTTTGTAATTCAAATGGTAAATTAGATAAATATACGATGTTTATATTAGGATATTTAATGGCAATGGAACAAGAAATTTTCTTTTGGAATGATATATGTGAATCAGAGTGGTTAATGTCGTGTATTTCTAAAAAAAATAACAATGGTTATAAAGAAGTTGTACAATTTCCTTTAGAAATAATAAGAACTTTTGCTTATCCATATTTATTTAAGAAACAAAAATTAGAATTACAACCAGGAACATATGGTGAAGTAATAGTTGATGATAAAGGAAATATAGGTGTAGATAGAAACATAGAATTTAATTTGCAAGTAGAAAATCAAGAAAAAGAAAAAAATACAATTTCATTGTTAGGTAGTTTAAGAAAACAATTAATATCTATTAAAGAAAAAACTTTACAATTAGAAGAAAAGGGATATAAAGTTTTAGCACCTAAATTATCAAATGTTAAAACCAATGAAAATGGATTTATAATTTTTGAAGATGATGTTAGTGATAATCCTATTGTAATAGAATCAGATTTTATTGAAAATTGTTTAAAGTCTGAAAATATTATTGTTTGTGATAAAGATGGTTATGTTGGAAATACTGTTATGTTTGAAATTGGATATTTATTAGCAAAAAAGAAAAATATAGAGTTTGTTGAAGAACCTAACGAACTTTGGTTAAGAGAGGTTGTAGATTATTTTTTAAAGTTAAATAATAAATATAAAGTAAAACAAAAGTTAAATATTAAAGTAGTATAAAATATGTTATTATAAACATATTTTTTATTTTAATTGTTACTTACAAATTAATTTGTATAAATGCATATATCGGAGGTAAGTTAATGCTAAAATATATTCAAATAACTAATAAAAATTTAGAATTTGCTAATAATATTCAAATGAAAATATTTCCAAATGAATCAGCATATGAACATTACAAATTTGCAATAAAAAATAACTTAGATTATGAAAAATATTATTTAGTATATGATAATGATGATATTGTTGGTATAACTGTTTTATATTCAAATGAAGATTTTAATGAAACAAATAGTATATGGTTGGGATGATTTGGTGTATTGAATGAATTTAGAAGAAAAGGATATGGTCAACAAATATTAATAGATACAATTAATATGGCTAAAGATTTAGCAAAAAAATATCCAATTAAATATTTTAGATTGTATACTTCAGAAAAAGATGATTCTATAGCACAACCTTTGTATTATAAAATAATGGATATAAAAGAATGTTATAACAATGTAAATGATGTTAATTATGATAATACATATGTAATATTTTCTAAATCTTTATTTGAAACACCTATTACATATTAGAATGATAGATTTTTAAATTTAAAAGAAATAATTGCTGCTCAGGAATTAGGAATAATGAAATGTTAAATAAATAGAAATTATATCGGTAAAATGTATATTAGTTAATGATGTGAAACATAATTTTTATAACTAACTTGATCGTAAGATTGAGTTATTTTTATCGATTGAGTAGTTTTTGTCTCATTTCTATTGGTGTTAAATAGTTAAATAATTGCATTGGAATATTATTAGATCTTTTCAAATATTTAGTTCCTTGTTTTATTAAGTCTTCTAGTGAATAAAAACTTAGGAATGAATAAAATCTTTCATTATCGTTTCTATGACTTCTTTCTACTTTTTCATTATGTCTAGGAGTTCTTAGTCTTATTCTATGATGATAAATATTATTATTTATACAAAATTCATCAATTGAATGGAGTACTTTTATTTTTTCTTTATTATAAGTAAATTCTGTTCCGTTATCAGTTTGTATTTCTTCAGGTTTATATTTATAATAATCAATGCATCTTTTAATTAAATCAACGGTATTAGCTGGAGTATGTTCATCATACCAATATAGAAATCTTTCACGAGAAGTTTCATCAATACATGTATATTGATAAAATCTAGTTTCTTCAGGAAGATTATTTGCTTTGCATTCATTAGGAACATATTTAGAAGTACCGGATGTAAGCGGTTGATTATAAAACCCAATTATTTTTAATACTCTATAAAGACTGACAATATGTCTATTATAACCTTTATTTATTTT
>OLHE01000638.1_pt1 | contig 27024 bp, 30 predicted proteins | sample 1605821 | NCBI WGS metagenome assembly OLHE01 (sample SAMN03283250) | human gut metagenome | biome: human-associated habitat; material: feces | host: Homo sapiens | place: USA | collected 2013
CTTTGGTCGCCTGAGACTGTTGAAAAATACCAAAATAACAGGCGAACGCTGTTCGCCCCTACATATAAACAGCGTATTTACGCCAATTGTAGGGGACGGTGCCCTCGACGTCCCGCTTTTGTCGAACTTTTTCAATAAGCTGGGGCGACCTTGGGTCGCCTGTGTATCTCATTTTTTGCTCTGTGATTTCGACTTGGTGATATAGATTAAATTTTTTGGAGGTATTGATATGTGTGTAGGTTTATCTGCAAAGGTAGTAAGTGTAAACGAGGGCACTGCTGTTATTGACGCAAGCGGTGCAAAAAGAGAGGTATCTGCTGACCTTATCGACGATCTCGAGGTAGGGGATTATGTCATGGTACACGCAGGGGTGGCTATCGCAAAGATAACCTCTGACGATAGCGAAGAAACTGACGAGATAATGGAGAGTATCCAATGAACACTATAGAAAATGCAAAGGAGATAATAAGCTCCTACAAACGTGATGATGGCAAAAAGCTTCGCATAATGGAGGTCTGCGGCACTCACACCCACGAGATTTTCAGGCTTGGCATAAGAAAGCTGCTCCCTGAGAGCGTTGAGCTTATCTCAGGTCCTGGCTGTCCTGTGTGCGTTACCCCCATTGGCTTTATCGACGAGGCTTGTATGCTCGCCCTTGAAAAAGGTGCGGTGATATGCACTTTCGGCGACCTTATAAGAGTTCCCGGAACAGAAATGAGCCTTGCAGGAGCAAGGTCAAAGGGTGCTGTAATAAAGACGGTCTATTCGCCCCTTGACGCAGTTTCATATGCCGAAAGCCATAGAGATGAGCAGGTGGTATTTCTCGCCGTTGGTTTTGAAACCACCACTCCTTCAGCCTGCCTTGCAGTAGAAAAAGCGAAAAAGCTGGGGCTTGAAAACTTCTCTATTCTTGGTGCAAACAAGACCATGCCAAACGCCTATAAGGCTTTGGAGGGAAGTGCAGACGCATTTTTGTATCCCGGTCATGTCAACGCTATCACAGGCACAGCCGTGTGCGAGGAGCTTGTGAAAAAGGGCGTTTCAGGCGTTGTTACGGGCTTCACGGCTGCTGAACTTCTTACGGCTCTTGCCGTTACCATAGAACTTTCTCAGCGCGGCGAGCCGTTTTTCAGAAACTGCTATCCGAGAGTAGTAAAGCCCGAGGGCAACCCAGCCGCCATAAAGCTTATGGAAAAGGTCATGACCCCCTGCGACAGCGAGTGGCGTGGACTTGGTATCATCCCAATGTCAGGCATGATACTCCGTGACGAATATGCCGACTTTGACGCACGAAAGAAATTCTCCCTGCCGAAAATAACAGGCAAGCCAAACCCAGCCTGCCGCTGCGGAGATGTTTTGCAGGGCAAGTGCAAGCCCTCAGACTGTAAAGTTTTCGGCAAGGTCTGCACACCGCTGCACCCTATAGGTGCGTGCATGGTGTCAAATGAGGGCGCTTGCTCAGCATATTATCAGTATGGCAATTTGTAAAATAAACTATCCGAAAAGAGGAATAATTATGACAGATAAATTTGTTACCCTTGCCCACGGCGCAGGAGGAAAGCAGACTTCCGAGCTTATCGACCGTGTTTTTAAGGAGCATTTCGCTAACCCTGACCTGACAGCCGACGATGCCGCCGTGCTTTCCATGGAAAAGGGCAAGATAGCATTCACCACAGACGGCTTTATAGTTTCCCCATACGAATTCGCAGGAGGAAATATCGGCAAGCTCAGCATTTGCGGCACTGTGAACGACCTTTCCTGCATGGGCGCAAAGCCTTTGTATCTTTCCTGCGCTTTCGTTATCGAGGAGGGCTTTCCAATGGATAAGCTTGAGGAGATAGCCGCCGCTATGGCAAAGACCGCCAAGGAAGCAGGTGTCGAGATATGTGCAGGTGACACAAAGGTGGCAGGAAAAGGTCAGGTAGACGGGGTTTTCATTACCACTACGGGCATAGGCAGAATAATGGACAACGCCAACACCTCAGGCAAGCTTGCCAAAGCAGGCGACGCCGTTATAGTGTCAGGTGATATCGGCAGACACGGCTGTACCATACTTTTAGCTCGTGACGAGTTCGGCATAGAGGCAGACGTAACAAGCGATTGTGCACCCCTCTGGGCAAACGTAAAAGCAATGTTCGACGTTACAAACGATATCCACGTTATCCGTGACGCAACAAGAGGCGGTGTAGGCACTGTCCTTTATGAGATAGCAGGTCAAAGCGGTGTGGGAATAACCCTTGACGCTGAGAAAATACCGGTGGCGGACGAGGTAAAAGGCGTGTGCGGTATGCTGGGCTTAGAACCATTGTATCTTGCCTGCGAGGGCAGACTTGTTATATTCGCACCAAAGGACAAAGCGGAGGATATCGTTTCTGCCCTTAGAAAGTGCAAAAACTCAGAGAACGCCGCTGTCATAGGCGAGGTCACAGAGGATAATGCAGGCAGAGTTGTAATGAAAACTGAGATAGGCTCACAGACCCTTCTTCCACAGCCGGGCGGAGAGCTTCTCCCTAGAATTTGCTGATATAAAAATATTCTGCATAACACGTTGGCACATTGTAGGGGCGAACAGAGTTCGCCCGCATGATTTTATTGCAAATTTATGTTGATAAGCCACTTCTTCGGAATATTGAGCCAAATATTGTGCGGATATCGTGAGTTTGTCAGGCAAACAAAACGGGCGAACACTGTTCGCCCCTACCCATATTTGCAGAAACATACAGATAAAACGGAGCTGTTCAAATAAACCGAACAGCTCCGTTTTTTGTTATCTGTAAGCTTTTATCGCATCTATAGTCTTTGCTATGTCCTCGTCACTGTGAGCATAGGAAACGAACATCGCCTCGAATTGCGACGGTGCAGTGTAAATGCCGCTTTGAAGCATATGGCGGTAGTATCTGCCGTAGCTTTCCGTGTCGCAAGCCCTTGCCTCATCATAGCTTTTCACTCTCTCGTCATTGAAAAATACCGTCATAAGCGAGCCACAGCGATTCACGTTCAGACCCTTTTCCCTTATGGCATTCTCTATCATAGCCGACTTTCTGTCAAGCTCCTCATAGAAGTTTGGTATGCTTTCTATCTGCCTGATAGTTTCTATTCCTGCCGCCACTGCGCATGGGTTTCCAGACAGCGTGCCTGCCTGATAAACAGAGCCTAGCGGTGCAACGCACTGCATTATTTCAAGCTTTCCTCCATAGCAGGCAAGAGGCATTCCTCCCCCCACTATCTTGCCAAGGGTAGTCATGTCAGGGGTAACTCCGAAATATTTTGAAGCTCCCCCCTCTGAAAGCCTGAAGCCTGTTATAACTTCGTCAAATATAAGCACAGTGCCGTGCTTTTTTGTTATCTCCCTGAGAAATTCAAGAAAGCCCTTTTCAGGCGGAACAACGCCCATGTTTGCGGCGCATGGTTCAACGATAAGTGCGGCTATCTCGCTGCCGTATTCCTCAAAAAGCTTTTCCACAGACTCGGTGTCATTGTATTTCGCAAGAAGCGTGTCCCTTGTGCAGCCCTCTGTCACTCCTGCACCCGATGGGATAGCCTGCGTCATAAGTCCAGAGCCTGCCTTTACAAGCAATCCGTCCGAGTGACCGTGATAACAGCCCTCGAATTTTATTATCTTGTCCCTGCCAGTATATCCTCTTGCGGCTCTTATTGCGCTCATGACAGCTTCCGTGCCTGAGTTTACAAGCCTGAGCATTTCCATAGACGGAAAGTGCTTTTTAATAAGCTCAGCCAAGGTTATCTCGCCCTTGTGGCAAGCACCGAACGTAAGCCCCTTGTCGCAGGCGGCTTTCACAGCGTTTATCACAGGCTCACAGCAGTGACCGAGAATGTTCGGCCCCCATGAGCATACATAGTCGATAAACTCGTTTCCGTCCTCGTCCCATATCCTTGCTCCCTTAGCATGGTCGATAAAAAGAGGAACAGTGCCAACCGCCTTGCAGGCTCTAACAGGGCTGTTCACTCCACCCGGCATAAAACCGCAGGCAGTTTTGTAAAGCTGTTCAGACTTAGCAGTTTTCATGTCAGTTGTCCTCCTTTATCCATTTTGCGGCGTCAAGAGCATGGTATGTTATGATAATGTCCGCACCTGCACGCTTTATAGCAGTGAGATTTTCAAGAACGATACGCTTCTCGTCTATCCAGCCAAGCTGTGCCGCCGCTTTTACCATAGAGAACTCACCGCTTACATTGTATGCCGCAATCGGCAGATCATATCTGTCCCTGGCGGCTCTGAGGATATCAAGATAACAAAGCGCAGGCTTCACCATTACCATGTCAGCCCCCTCCTCGATATCGTCCTCTATCTCACGGAGAGCCTCACGTCCGTTGCAAGGATCCATCTGATATGACTTTCTGTCGCCAAAGCATGGCGCAGATTCTGCGGCGTCACGGAACGGAGAATAATATCCCGAAGCAAATTTTGCACTGTATGACATTATAGGAATGTCAGTAAGCTCATTCTCGTCAAGCGCAGCCCTTATTGCCGCAACTCTGCCGTCCATCATGTCGGAGGGTGCGATAATATCAGCACCGGCCTTTGCAAGGCTCACCGCCATTTTGCACAGAAGCGGCAAAGTGCTGTCATTGAGTATCTTGTCGCCCTTTACAACTCCGCAGTGTCCATGGCTCGTATATTCGCAAAGACAAACGTCCGCAATAACGAGCATATCAGGATAATGCTCTTTGATGTATCTTATTGCCTGCTGTGTAACGCCCTTGTCATTGTAAGCTTCCGTTGCAAGCTCGTCCTTTTTCTCTGGTATGCCGAAAATAAGCAAGCCCGATATCCCGCTGTCTGCTATCTTCGGCAAGATCTGCTCCAGATTGTCTATAGAATACTGATAAACTGTCGGCATAGAGTCAACAGGCTTCATGATGTCATTGCCCTCTGCCACAAAAATCGGGTAGATAAAGTCTGCCGCATTTAACCTTGTTTCGCAAACCATTCTTCTCATTGCTGGGTTTGCTCTTAATCTTCTGAATCTTCGCATTTTTATCTTCCTCTCACTTATCTGAAAGTATCTTTTGTATTATTCCCTCCGCTGTGCTTTCCGTTGGAAGCTGAGGGTCATTTATACCGTATTTTTTAAGCTCCGCCGCCGTCACTTCGCCTATGGAGATACACTTGGTATTCTCTGATAAGCTTCCGCCCCCACGGAAAAAGCTCCTCACTCCTCCTGCGCTGGCAAATACAGCGTAGTCATCATCTATCCTCTCGCCTGTGCTGTAAACAGGCTCGTAAATATGCACATCATCAAAGTTCAGCCCTTTTTCAGCCAATGGCTTAACAAGCTCCGCTGACCCCTCCGAGGAGCGTACTATAAGAAGCCTGTCCTCACGAGTAAGAGTGTCCGAGAGCGTATTTCCAAGATTCACGCTGTTGAATTTTTCAGGCATTATGTCTGCATAAAGCCCAGCCTTTTCAAGCTTCGCCCCAGTGCCTTTGCCTATGACAGCTATCTTCACTCCCCTTAGCTTTCTTATGTCAATACGGCTTTCTCTAAGCCTTTTCAAAAATATCTCCGCACCATTTGGGCTTGTAAGAGCAACATGGCTGTAAAAGCCCTCTGAAAGCCGTGAAAAAGCTTTTTCCGTGACCTCATCGTTCAGCTCCCTAAGTTCAAATCCGCCACAGCGTTGAGCATACGCCCCAAGGGCATTGAGCGACTTTATAAGCCGCCTTGAAAGCCCCTTTGTGGCAGTGACAGCCACAGAAACTCCATAAAGTGGCGGAAGGTAGGTAGGCGAAAGATCAAGCCCGGCGGTTTCTCCAACTATTATCACCGCAGGCGCAGGCAGATCCTCTCTCTTCACCTTTTCAGCAATGTCGCCAAGACAGCCCTTTACAGCCCTCTGCTCAGGGGTAGCCCCCTTTGATATCACCGCCGCAGGAGTATTTTCGCCCATGCCGTTTTCAATGAGCCTGCCTGCTATCTCAGGGAGATTTCTAAGCCCCATAAGAAAAATAAGCGTTCCACCGCATTTTGCATAGCTTTCAAAATGCTCAGGGAGCAGGTCGTTCGCAGTGTGACCTGTTATAACATGAAAGCTCCTTGAAAGTCCCCTGTGGCTCACCGGTATACCTGCAAGCTCAGGCACTGCCACCGAGGAAGTCACCCCCGGTATAAGGCTGTATGGTATGCCTGCGGCTTTGAGTGCAGTTATCTCCTCGCCCCCTCTGCCGAACACAAAAGGGTCGCCGCCTTTTAGCCTGAGAACAACACCGCCCTCTGCGGCTTTTTCCACAAGAAGCGTGTTTATCTCCTCCTGCGTGGAGCTGTGCCTGCCTGCACGCTTGCCAACGCATATCTTTTCCGCATTTTCCTTGCAGAAGTCAAGCAAACGGCTGTCTATAAGGCTGTCATATATCACCACGTCACAGCTTTTCAGAGCCTCATAACCTCTCATTGTGATAAGGTCATAATCTCCACAGCCTGCCCCTGCTATTATAACTCTGCCGCTCATAGCTTATCAGTCAGCTCCTTAACAAGTTCAAATCTTTTTTCTATCTCTTTTTCGCCCTGAGCAAAATGCCCCTTGCCGTCTGAAACAGTGAGAGATATCTTTTCCCCATTTATCTCGCTGTATGCCCCCACAGGCACAGTGCAGTCTGCACCCAGAAGTCTTATCACCTCACGCTCGGTTTCAAACCTGAGCATAGTTTCCTTGTGTGATACCTGCGAAATTATCTCAGCCGCCTTGCTGCCCTTTGCACATTCCACTGCAATTATAGCCTGACAAGGTGCAGGCAAAAGCTCCCAAGGCTCAAACTCTTTTACCTCGTATTCCGAAAGGGAAAGTCCCAAACGCTCTGTTCCTGCCGCACAAAGTATTATGCCGTCATAAAGCCCGTCAGAAAGTTTTTTAAGGCGTGTACCAACATTGCCTCTTATATCAGCAAACTTTGCGTTAGGGTAAAGCCTTGCAAAGCCCCTGCGTCTACGCTGACTTCCTGTGCCAACAGTGAAAACATCACAATCGTTAAATACAACGCCCTTTTTGGTCACAAGCATATCACGATAGTTTCCACGAGGGCAAACTCCCGATATCTCCAGACCCTCGCCCAGCGTAACAGGCAAGTCCTTTGCACTGTGTACTGCAAAGTCTATCTCTCCGCTTTGCAAAGCCTGTTCTATCTCCGTGACGAACACACCCTTGCCGCCTATCTTGTCAAGAGGTCTGTCAAGCTGTCTGTCGCCCTTTGTGGTGAAGGTGACTATCTCGGTATCACACTCAGGAAAAGCCGCCTTTATCATGTCAAGTACCATATAAGTCTGCGCCATTGCAAGTGGACTTTTTCTTGTGCCTGCTCTCAGTTTCATTTTCGCTCCTTTATCATCTCTATAAGCTGTTCCTCTGTTGGAAGCACGTCACTTTCAAGGCATATTTTCAATGCCTCTGCCATAGCCTTTTTCCTAGCCTGCTCCGTGGATATATTTTCAAGGGCATAGTCACGGGCTTTTCCCATGACATCGCATATATTCCCAAGCCTGCCCTCTGTCTGCGATTGGATCGTCTTTCTCAGATGAGAAGCAAGGGTAGGGCTTTTTCCGCCTGTTGAAATGCCAATGCACACGTCCCCCTCTGTAACAATGGCAGGGAAGAAGAACGTACAGCTCTCAGGGTCATCAACTGCGTTGCATGGAATGTGCCTTTGCCTGCAAAGCTGTGAAATGTGCCTGTTTACACCTCTGTCCCCTGTGGCAGTTATCACAAATGTACTGCCGTCTATGTCGCTGTCCTTAAAAGCACGCTCAAAAAGTGTTATCATGCCCCTGTCTGCAAGTTCTCTTATCTCACCGCAAGCTTTTGATGCCACCACCTTTATTATAGGCGAAAAGTCAAGAAGCTTTTCGATCTTTCTCAAAGCTACCTGTCCGCCACCCACTACAAGGCATGGCATATTCTCAATGTTCGCAAAAAAAGGAAAGTATGGCATTGTCATTCTCCGTATTCTTTTATTACTTCTATAACCTTGCCGAAAGTCTGTGAATCAAGCTCCGACTTTAGCTTGAAAAACAGCTCTTTCGCCGAAACCTCGCAAAGTCTTCTGTCAAGGCTCTCAAACTGCGGAAGAAAATCATGGAACATAAGCTGTTTTTCAAGCTCGTCAGTTTCCTCGTCAATGATAAGCTTCGACCTCTCCACGCTGTCAAGTTTTTTGAGATTGTTTTCTTTGGCAAGCTCCGTGAAAAAGTCCATGTCAATAAGCCTAGCCCCTGCAAGCTTTTCCACGGCAGGGTCAATATCTCTCGGCACTGCAAGGTCTATAAAAAGCTTGTTTTCATTATCACTGAGCATATCCGCCGTAACAGTGTAGTGGGGGCTTGAGGTCGCCGAAATTATGCAGTCACATTCGCCAATGCGCTCATATCTCTTTTCGTATGGTATAAGCTCAAGCTTTGGATCGTCTGAAATATATTCCAGTGCATTTCTGTGGGAACGTGCCGTAGCAAGCACAGTTACGTTCTTGTATGAAAGAAGATTTTTCAAGACCAGCGAGCCTATCTCTCCGCTTGCTCCAAGAAGCATCACCCTGACATTATCCTTATAATGTGCCGCTTCCTTAGCCGCAAGAGTAGCCGTGGAAACGGAAGTCTTTGAAAGCTCCGTTTCCGTCTTTATTTTCTTCGCACAAGCGATAGCCCCCTGAAATATCATGTTCACCTCAGAGGAAAGCCCAATGCGCTCCCTTGAAAGATCATATGCACGGCGAACCTGTCCTAATATCTCGTCCTCGCCTATGACAACCGACTCTATGCCGCAGGCAACGCTGTAAAGCCTTTTTACCGCCGTCTTGTCTGTGAATATCATGACCTTGCGTTTGAGCTTTGCGATCTCCACTCCGCTTTGTTCGCAAAGAAGCCTTATGCCCTCCTCAGGTGTTCCGCAAAAGTAAAGCTCCGTCCTGTTGCAGGTGCAAATAAGCACAGGTGAAAGGTCCTTTACGTCAAAAAGCAGCTTTTCACACTGAGCGCTGTCAAATGTGAAAAGACTGCGAAAGGCTTGTCCGCAAAGCTTGTGATTTACGCTTATGCAGGTGAAATTTTTCATTTTTCTGTGTTATCTCCTGACTTTTCGGGATAAAGTGCGTCATAGTCAAGCTTGGTGAATCTGTGATATGTTATGCCGCCCAGATCGTCCTGCAAACAGTATCTACAGCCGTCAGGTTCTCCGTCTGGGAAGTATGCAAGCAGGTCAAATTCATCGTCAGGTGCAGCAGTTATAACAGCGTTCTTATTGTACTTTCTGAATATCTCAGCCGCTCTTTCAAGAGAACACCCCTCTTTTACCGCTCCGATAAACTCCACAAGAAACGGGCTTGCCTCCACCTTTTCGTGGATAGCCCTCACGCTCTCCTCCGATACCGTAACAGCTATCCTGCCGTCCTGAGCAAGCGAAGCCTTGCATGAAAGTATCTCGCTTTTGTATTCGTCTATGGATTTTATCATTTCCTCAGCAGTAAGCTCGCCCCCTGTTATGGCGTTGAGTGAGTCAAGAGGATAAAAAAGCGTCACCGCATTAGGGGTAAACCCAAGCTTTATCTGCGACTCTTTTATAGTATCGGTTATATTCTGTTCAAGCTTTATAAGCTCTGTCATGAAAATTCTCCTTTATACATAATTCCTATAGGCTTTGTATGTTTTTATAATATCACATATTTCTCATGTTGTCAACCTTGTTTCCTCGCCTATATATTTTTTCAGTGCATTGATATAAAATTCCGTCAGTGGATTAGAAAGTACCTTTTTGTGAGTAACTATGCCAATGCGCATCGACCCTTCCGCTTCAAGGGGAACAGCCACGATATCACTGCCGTTGAGCTTTTCGTCAATAACACCGCTGCAAATGGTGTAGCCGTTAAGACCGATAAGAAGATTAAAAAGGGTCGCACGGTCACGGACACGGATATTCTTTGGTCGCTTTATGGTGCTGAGTATCTCCTCCGAATAGTAGAAAGAGTTGTATTCCCCTTGCTCAAAGGATAAATAAGGGTAGGGAAGCAGGTCGTCAAGGGTCACAGACTTTTTCTGCGCGAGGGGATTTGCAGAGCCTACAAAAACGTGTGGCTTTGCAGAAAAAAGCTTCGTGAATTTAAGCTCTTTGGACTTTATCTCCTTTGAAAGCACAGGCTCGTTGAAATCGTTGAGATAGAGTATGCCAAGCTCACTTTTCATTCTCGCCACGTCCTCGATTATCTCGTGGGTCTGCGTCTCACGAATGCTGAAATCATATTCATTTCCGCCAAACTCTTTTATAAGGTCAACAAAAGCGTTCACCGCAAAGGAGTAATGCTGAGTGGATATGCAAAACTGCCTTTTGCCGTGTTGCTTTCCGCAGTATTTTTCTTCAAGAAGGCTCGCTTGTTCAAGCACCTGCCTTGCATAACCCAAAAAGACTTCACCTTCTTTTGATACCGTTATGCCCTTGTTTGTGCGTATGAATATAGTGATATTCATTTCCTTTTCAAGCTCACGGATAGCGTTGGTAAGACTAGGCTGAGAAATAAAAAGCGACTGTGCCGCCTCGCTGACAGTACCTTTCTCCGCCGTAGCCACCACATATTTAAGCTGCTGTAAGGTCATATCTCCACCCCTTTTCAGATATATCCTTATTATATAGCGTATTTATGAAATTTTCAAGTGGAAGAACGCTTCCAAACAATATAAAAGATCCGCACAGCGACACTCTTTTGTACGCAATGCGGATCAATTTTCTATCTCATCATCTCTATATCCTCATAAAGCCCCTCTATATCAGCTTTAAGCCGTCTTATCTCATGAAGACGATGTCGGTATTTTTCGCCGATCTCTCTCTGCTTCTCCATAGTCGGCAAAGGTATCTCGCACTCCTTCAACCCCTTTGTGTGCAATACCCTTAGTACCTTTCCGCTGCGACAGCCGTCAAGCATAGCCTTTCCCTCTGCCGATGAAAGATATGCCGTAATATAGTAAGGGTCAGCCTTCTCCTTGTCAAGTCCTATCCTTATCAGCGTTGGTGAAACAAGAAGCTTTCTGTCCCCCATATCTCCTGCACATACCACCTTGAAATTCTTGTCCGTGGTAGAAAGTATCACATCTCCGTCCTTTATGGCATATTTCTCACAACGCTTGCTGTCATAAACTATCTCAATGCAGTTTTCCGCAATAACGCCGTCATTTATGTCCGCAAGTCTCAGATATTCGCATGGCTTAGTAAACTCATTGTCCGAAATGTAGCTCTCCGCCATAAGCCCGTGGCTTATCTCCTTTATGATATCTCCGAATTTTACTGTATTTACATTCATTTTAGTCACCTCTCTTGATTTCCATACATCTCAGACAATGCCGAGATCTCTTCTTTTACAATATCCACAGCCCTCTTTGGCGAGGTCAGCTTTACAGCCTTTCTGTTAGCTATCGCCCAGCGTACAGCCGTCTGGATATTTGCCCTGAACGTCACATCATAGATATCGTCATTATCTATGACCTTATTGCAGGTGAACTCATTCCCGAATGTATCAAGCACAAGACTTATGTCTTTCTTTTTTATGTTGATATGTACACGCTCCACAGTCCCGTCAAGCATATACCTGTTAAGATTTTTGTATTGCACAGGCTTGAAATCTCTCGGAACATTGCAAAGGGTCCTCACGTCCCTCATAGAGCCGTCCTCTTCGCATATACTAGCCCTTAGTATCTTGTCTATCCTGAAATGGCGAAGATCGTCATAACGAACATCATTTGCAAGAAGATAGTAAAAGCCGTCTGCCATAACGATGCCATAAGGGCTGAGCATAACACGTTGAAGCTTTATACCGCTCTGTGGGTCGCTCTTAGTGAGAAGCTTGCCGTTCTTGTCATAATCGCTTATGGTAACATCAAGCTTCCTGTTGGTGTTCATAGCCTCTTTGATATTTTCTATCACCCAGAAAATGCTCTTGTTGCCATAGTGAAAGGTCTCTCTGAGATTGGCTTCCTTGCTCTTTGTGTTACCCGTAGATAAGCTGTTTATCTTTTTTATCAGATCTCTCACATAGTCCGCAGGGAGCATTGGTGAGTATATGATGCTGTCTGCCAGAAACTCATATTCCTCAGCGGTGATGTCAGAGGCGTAGTAAATATCTGTGATGTATTTTTTATCGCTTTTATCATCATCATCGTTGTCATTGTCTGCGATGAAAACATTGCAGCTTTCATCGCCTATTATGCTCTTCAAATGCTGAGCCACCGTCTTGCGGTTAGGCTTTATGCCAAGCTTTTCCTCAAGATAACCGCAGATCTGCTGCTGAGTAAGGGGGTGCTTTTCATCACTGTGTTCTTTGAGTATCTCAATGATCTTGTGCGAAAGCATATCTGTTTTTGTATATGACATTTTTGCCCTCCTGTTCTGTGATATCTTTCTTTCAATATATCACTTTTGCTTTATTTTGTCAATTGTGTGCCGCTAAGTTTTTGTATCATAAAAGGATACACCACCTGCTTTAGCACCCTAACAGGCAGTCTGTGCCCGAAATCCGCCGTCAGCATATTTTCCTCGCCGCCATTTCTGCGGTGTATATCTTGCTCTTATCCATTGTATCAAGTCCTTTCTTTTTGTGTTGCTCTTATCATACCACCCACTATGGGTAAAATTTCGGATATTAAAAGCTTCCGCTATGTCCACATTTTTGAACATTCCGGGTGCTATAATGCAGATACAGACGAAAAACAAAAATGAGAAAAGACCACGGAGGCGGATTTTTATGCGTTGTTACAGAGCAAGATGTATACTCGAAGAGTCTATTATCAGAAGAACAAGAGATAATGAAGAAGAGTATGATACATTCTTTGATGAGAAAAACCAGCTTATAAACGAGTTCAATGAAATGGCACGCACCATGCCCAACAGAAACTGTGCCTTTATATCAAGCGCGGTAAAAGATCAGGCGACCATAGGGGTAATGATGACAGACATTGAAGCCGACGTGAAAGCCTATGTAAAGAACTTCTTTTCATTTATAAAGCTTGAGTGCGTGGATATAAGCTTCGAGGAAATAACAGTGGAAACGTTCAAAAGAATGATCCCCAACGGCTATCATGATAATTTCAAGTTCGATGAAGACCTGCTGAATGACTATGACCTGGACGACCTGTTTGGTCGCTATAGAAGATCGTACATAAACGAAAATATCACAAAGACCATTGATAAAAAAGATGCACTGGCCGTAGCAAAAAAATATCTCTGCTCAGATACCTTTGAACCTGAGCTTAAGAGAATATTCAGAAAGAACAGCGTCGGTGTGACAAAAGGCATACCGGTACATTATTTGGTCCAAAGCGATAATGCCCATAGGCTTGCCGATACCCTTGTAAGCTCCCTGTATTCAAATAACAGACTAGGCTGTGCAAGATATACCGTCCTCGACCTTTATCATTTATCAGCCCGAAGCTCAGATATCCGTGAATTGTTCCGTGTCTGCAGTGGCTCTACCATCATAGTGAATTGTTGTGGTTTAAAGTGTACCAACAGCGATAATTGTACAGCCGATGAAACTATCCCCGATATCCTCTTTGACCTCATCAATGTCTACAAAAACGAGATACAGTTTATTTTTACCTTTTCAAATGACGGACCTTCTCTCCCTGACGCTGTGGAAGAAAAGCTCGGCGCTATCACATTCGTGAAGCTTGCGGACGATACAGTAGAAAACGAAGATGCACATAAATATCTCAGAAAGCTTTGCAGAGAAGAGAATACCTCCTGCGATAAAGAACTCCTTTCCCTTTGCGCAAAGGATACCCCATATAGAGCAAGCGAGCTTATGGGTATGTACGATACTTGGTATTCAAATGTCCTGAAAACAAAAATCTATCCCCAGTATTCAAACTTCAAAAAGCTTTATGACAGGGAAGAAGCCAAGGAGATAAAAGGCTCTGCCTACAGCGAGCTTCAGGAGCTTATCGGACTTGATTCCGCCAAGAGCGTTATCGAAAAGGCGATAACATTTTCAAAGGCGCAGAAAATTTTTGCCGATAAGGGCATGAAAGAAAGCCGAACAGCCATGCATATGGTGTTCACAGGCAACCCAGGCACAGCAAAGACCACAGTTGCAAGGCTGTTTGCAAGAATACTCAAAGAAAACGGCGTGCTTTCCAAAGGCGACCTTATCGAGTGCGGACGTTCCGACCTTGTTGGAAAATATGTTGGCTGGACAGCCGTTCAGGTGAAGAATATGTTCAAGAAAGCTAAAGGCTCAGTGCTTTTTATCGACGAAGCCTATTCCCTCTGCGATGACCGCTCTGGCTCTTATGGCGACGAAGCCATAAACACTATCGTGCAGGAAATGGAGAACAACCGTGACGATATGGTAGTCATTTTCGCAGGCTATCCAAAGGAAATGAACGACTTTCTCGACCGCAACCCTGGCCTGAGATCAAGAATTGCGTTCCATGTCAATTTTGAGGACTATACCGCCGAGGAGCTTCTTAGTATCGTCCATCTTATGGCAAAAAACAATGAACATAAGCTTGCCGACGACGTTGACGAAACGCTCCTGCCTTTTCTTGAAAGTGTCTGCAAGAAGCCGAATTTCGGCAACGGCAGATTTGCAAGAAATCTTATAGAGGGAGCGCTGTTCGGTCAGGCACTCAGGCTCACAAGACAGAATTTCAGCACCATGACAATGGACGATATCGTGACCCTAAAAGCCCGTGACTTTGACCTCACCGAGGACGATACCCTCGAAGAAGAACCAAAGCATATAGGATTTAACAGATAAAGAAAGGATAATTTTTTATGACAAAAGTTTTTACACAGAATATGGCAAAAAGAATGGTGGCTCATCAGATAAAGACTTCCTATAACTCGGGCTATCAAGTATTTATGATACCGGAGGGCTTTACAACGATAGGAAAAAGCGCCTTCGAAAATATGGATATCGACAGTGTAATATTCCCTAAGTCCCTTGAAGTTATCGAGGATAACGCCTTTAAAAACTGCAGCCTGAGAGAGGTGCGTTTTCCTGAACAGGTCAGATATATAGGCAACAGTGCCTTTGAGGATTGTGTATCCCTCCATAATGTCGAGTTTGAGTATGACCTCACAGAATATATAGGCGACCGTGCTTTCTATAACTGCATAAGTCTGCCTGACCCTGACAGCATATACAGTATCGAAATACCGAGGAGCGTAAAATATATCGGCAGAGACGCTTTTGCACGTTCAGAGAGCTTTGATGAAGACGAACACCTTGACTTGACTATACTCTCAAACCCTGATATAAAGATCGACTGCTGCTACTCCCACGAGCCTATAGACCTTTCTGCCTTTGCCACGAAGCCAACAGCACAACACTTCGCAGAGTATGGCGTAATAAGTGCCAGTGAGCAGTATGGCGGCGAAAGATATGTTTTTACTGGATATAACGCCAAGGAGCTTTACGCAGATTATATCCTTAACCGAAAAGACCCATATGAAGATTTTATAGCAAGAATACCCGAGGGCGTTACGTTTATATGCGATAATGCTTTTCAGCATATGCCTGTTGACGAGGTGATATTGCCAAATTCCCTTCAGGCTATCGGCGAGGAATGTTTCTCCGACACTAATATCTCAGAAATAGTTATCCCACCAAACGTTGAGAGTATCGACCGTTTTGCATTTGCCCGTAATGAATTTCTTGAAAAAGTCACCATAAACAGCGACAAAATATCCAAAATGGATGCGTGGTTTGATAATTGCCTGAGCCTTGAAAGCATAACCATTCCGCCTTGTATCAAAGAGATCACAAGCTATACATTTGACAACTGCATCAATTTAAAAAATATCGAGATAAGCGAGGGTGTTGAGAAAATAGAGTGGAATGCCTTTGACAACTGCAAAAGCCTTAAAAAGCTCGTTCTCCCTACCACCATAAAGACCCTTGAAAATGGCTGGGGCAGAGGACTTAATACAGGCAAAACAGGAGAAGTGACCGAAATAATATTCAAAGGCCACGAGGATTGGAAGATACCAAAGGGTTATCATATCAAAAGCTATAAGGAGGGCAAGCTTGATATAGGCAAGTGTTTTCCTGAGGGAGGCAACAACCCTGCAAAAATAAAATATTTCACCACCGAAGAAATGCTTGAAGAAATAGAAGAGCTTTATAACAGAGCTGTAAGGTATGAGGAAGGCAACCCCGACAGAAAATATGATGATGAAATGAACAGGTATTGGCATATAGCAGTTTTTTATAAGGATATATATGTTTCAAGCGACCCCGCAGGCGACCATGTAGGCGAATCTTATCACCATTTCACCATTGGCGGGAACACCCGAAAGGAGCTTGAATATATTCTTTCCCACCGAGAGGGCATACTCTTTTCGTTCATAGAAACATACCTGCCTGATGTGGATATGTACTGTATTTACTGTGACGATGAGGAGTTCGATTGCGATCAGGACGATGTAGCCTATAATATAGAGGACGCTTTCTTTATGAGAAAATACGCCCCCGGCCTTAAAGAACTTCCAATGAACCTTATCACCAGACTTAGACTATGTGAGGAGCGTAAAAGATGATATATGTAGTTGGCGACCTCCACGGAGATCTTTCAAAAATAAAAAAGCTCCATGAGGATAAGAAGCTTAGTAAAAGCGATACAGTTATCCTCCTCGGAGATACCGGACTATCAAGCACATATGAAATGTTTTCCACAAGCCTTAAAAAACAGCTTGCGGCTATCCCCACAAATTTTCTCTGCGTCCGAGGAGAATTTGACGCACTGAATTCTATTACCTATACAGAATCAGAGCGTTGGCATCTTCATATAACAAATGGCAAGATACACGATAACAGCTATAAACAGAAAATATGGAACTGTGGCAAAGGTGATTATGAAGAAGCCTATCCCAATATCCTCTATGCCAATGACGGCGAGATATTTGTTATCGAGGATAAAGCTATCCTCACCATAGGCGGAGCTTGTATGCAGAATAAACAGTGGCGGTCAGATATTTTTGGCGTAGAGTTTATCCCCGATAAGCCTCAAAAAGTGATCAAAGATAAAGCAAAATTCAATCTCGAGCAGTATGGCTGGAAAGTGGACTATGTTGTGACCCATACCTGCCCCTATGAGTATAGACCAACAGACCGCTATATCCCCGACCTGAACACCGCAAAGTGCTTCAAACGGCATTATGATAACGAAAAGTTTCTTTCCAAAATAAGAAATAAGCTTGTCTATGAAATGTGGCTCTGCGGACATTTCCATTTAGATCGTACTGTGGGCAACGTGAGATTTCTCTATGACGATATCTATGAGATAAAATAAAGCGCAGGCACTATGGAGCATACGCTCTGTAGTGCCTGCTTCCGTCATTTTTGACCCTCACAAAATCAAGCTCATCAAGCCCGAACAGCCTTGTAAGCTCCGCCAACATCTCCTCATTGTTCAGCGCAGGATTAAGATATATCACAGCCTTGCCGCCCTTTATTTCCACTCTGCCCCGAGGATAATAATTGTACTCTTTCCCATGTGTTACGTTTTTCGGCAGTCCCTCCCAAGTCAGCCTGTGATTGAAGTTATCCCCCGACTTTGAGTTAAGTCCACTGCCGTCACCAATAACATTTCCCGATTTGTCGCACTCTAACTTCTTTGTATATAATTCACCCTCGATAAGCCAGAATATTCCCTTGTATATCATATTATTCACCTCAATATGATAATACCGCTTCCTATGTCCAAAATTGCACACATAGCCTGTGCTATGATTATATCAGTCAAAGGAGGTGAAAGTTATGGCACAATACAATGTACAGTTTTCCATTGACGGTCGCAGAACGCAGGAGATCGTGTCAGCATACAACACCAATGATGCGAGAAAAATAATCGAAGCACGATACATCGGCGCAAAGATCGTTATATGGGGTGTAACAAAGCTCTGATTTGTTCGGTCGATCAGGGGCAGAGTGTAAAAAAACTCCGCCCTTGCTTGACCGAATAACGAAAGGAAGTGTCTATGGTAACATCAAAATCAGTTGAAAAGAACAACGAAGAATGGTACAACAAAACCGTGCTGATATTTGAACGCTCGTACCGCACAGATACAAGCTTTGTGATATCTCACATAAAGTCTGCTAAGACAAAGTTCACCTGCCAAGGCTATCTTATCACAGCCACAAAAGGGAAGCCCCTCAAAGTCTTTTCAGGCGAGAGTGAAGCCGTAGAAAAGCAGTTGCAAAACAGCAAGATACCATATTCACAGCTTATCACAGTGCAAAATAACAGGTCCTTGCAAACTGCCTATATAGCCTATACCAAGGATAAACAAAAGCTCACAGAAGCCCTGAACAACAGCAGCTTCACCGCCATAGAAGATGTGGACAGCTTTATGTCAGACTATGACAAAACAATGATAAGAGTTGCCGAAAACATCTCACAACGGCATTTGTTCGACAGCATAGGACTATGGTAGGGAGGTGACAGCATCGTGACGATCCCCCACGAGCGAAGCCCACCAGATTTGGTGTGCTTGACTAAAAAAATCCCCCGCCCTTGACTTTCACTTTATGAGTACGGCTGTCTTTATATTCTGATTTTAATTACAAAGCTTTTAAAAGGCATCCAATTAATAGCATTGTTAACAAAGCAGAAATCAAATAACTTTTATTCTTCCGGCTTATAAACTTTTACAACCTTATTCTCTTTAAATAAATATATTCTATCACATTTTTCACATCTCCATACATCATATTGAGGATATGGAACATCTAAAAAATATATCCACCCCTTTTTTTCAAATTCAGACCATTCACGATCAGAGTACACATAATACTCTGTATCGTTAGGGTCCAATTGATTAGTAAGCATGTTGCCACAACGACATAAAAATCGCATATACTGCCTCCTATGTATTATATATTACTTTTCCTTCTATTGTCCAAAATTCAATTATGCCAGGAATACCACCACTATATTTACCGCTTATTATCAGGAAAAATCACTATAATAGAATCGATAAACGCTGCAAATACTTCCATCATGGTTGATAAGACTTATTTTTATATATTCATCGTTGTATTCTATATCATAATTTTCTTCTGTAAGATCATTTCCCTCATTTTCTATTCTGGTTTCAAACGAAACCAGAAATTTATACCTATCATTGTCCTTTATAGTAATAATCGCTTTAGAATCGCTATTCCAAAATGTATCGCCAATTTCTTCACCAATGATTATATAGGAATCATTTTTTACACTTTTTTTAAACCAGTTTGTACAATTATAGTTGAAGAAATAATGTACAATAGAATATGTTCCTGTAATAAGCAATAGGATAGCGAGGATTATTATAATACAAACATATATTTTTTTATTCATTTGAAATTCTCCACATCAAAAATTCTACAAAAGCATCTCTTGCTGCCTTAGATTGAACATCATATTCTTTGTTACAATTTTAATACAAGTTGGTAATACTATCTCCTTATACGCAATATTTTCTAATTGAATAGTTTTTATCAACTTATGATATGTCATTCCCAACTTATATTTGCCAACACTTTTCCCAGGTATAATTTGCAATTTCATGTAAGTTCTCCTTTTTATTTTTGCCGTACAGATTTTAGTCTGTACGGCAAAAATAATAGCAATAGCTAAATATTATAGTTAAGTAGGTATTGAAGAGCTTTTTCATCCGATAATATTACGGGTGTTTCGATTGTTCCAAAATTAATGTTCTCAAAAAATGCGTTTTTTAATCCCTTACAGTTATTTATTGTAATATCGTGAAATAAACAATCTGAAAAATAACTATTCTCGAAATTAACATTTTCAAACATAACAGATTCAAATTTGCATTTTTCAAAATTGTTTCCACATATTAATGAATCAAAAAAAGGAGATAGAACTAAGATTAATATCATTAAACTCATTTCTTATAAAATTAGTATGGCAAATACTGCAATTAGATAATGATGAATACCCAAATTTATTTTTACCAATACGAGCAGTTGAAAAAGTACAATAATCCAATTGGCTTTCGAAAATCATTGAATCATATAGTTCAAAATTGCTATGATTTACTTTAAAAAAATTACAATCTGCAACATAAATAGATTCGTAATGAGGTTCACTAAGATAAGAAAATGATTTATTTTCGTAATTTCTAAACATATAGCATCTCCATTAATAGTACCACAAGATATACTCAGAATATCCCATTTCTTCCAATGCAGCTTTAAGTTCAAACAAATGCTCATTTGTTAAACCAACAGTATCTATTATTACATAATAACCTTTCTTGATTTCTTTTGTAACATCCGCCGTTGCGTTTTGTAATTTAAATGCGCCTTTTCTTGGAGCGGTTTGACCATTTGGATATGAGCGAAAGCTTTTTATATCATATTTTTTGTTTGTTGATGTATCAATATAATCTGCACCACCGTTTGTTACTAAGTTTTGTTATAATACAACATATTTCCATCTCTCATCCAAACAACTGTTGAAATAGTTCTTGTATATTTAAAATGATTCTTACTGTCTGAGCCTTCGTGGTTTGGATCAATCTTACATTGCGGACAGTAATACCCGAAATTAATTATTGATATGCTCTATTTCATTGTACTGGGTGCTGGTTAAAATCTATTGCAAAACATATCTGTGATTTCCCCTGTATCCATATCTATTATCAAGTATCTTCCTAAAGTATCAACGACTGTCAACCCTTTGGTTATTGTGATGCCCACATACGGAAGCTGTTTTTGACCAATAAATTTGCTGTCAGGCTTTTTGATTTTCCACAACTTGTGAAGTTCATTATCAAAGCAATAAACTAAGTTATAGTCGTCGCCTGTGAAGTCCTCAAGTATAATCAGATACTCTGACATAACGATATAATCTATTATTTTTCTTTTCATAGTTACCGACTTATCGTTATATGTGAGAATGTTATTCATAATGGATACTTTCAAAAAAACATCTCCTTATATTTTTCTTTTATTGTAAAACCATTCAGCTTTCTCTTGACCCAAAAGGTTATACTGTTGCACTCACGAATCACCGCCAAACAATGCATTTACAATTCCTGTTTCAATTTCAGTTCCAGAGGGAATCAAAATGACGGATAATGTATATCATCTTCAAGAACACCTCTGCCGACAATTTTATTTTCACAGTATACAAGAAAATTTGTCCCCGCAGCATAGTCCTTGTCAAGCAGTCCATACTTTACAAAAGAAAGTATCCCTTTCGAGGTGCATTTATCGACCTTTTCGATAGTGTATAAAGCTGCGGCTATCATCGGCGAAATTGCAATATCATTTTTATCTACAAAACATAGTATTATGACAGTATCTTCTATGATCCAAAAATTAGGGCGTTTGACTTTCTTCTGATCCCATACTATTTTATATTTTGCTCTTTTTTCGGGAACATAATGCTTGCTGACTTTAACATATGGGTGGTCGAAACTTCTTATAGTACGGATACCTATATGTGAAGAAACTGTATTTTCATATTTAATAGCTGGCAGTGCGACCAAAGATGCATTGCATAAGGCATTTAACCAGAATTGCCTGCTGCCTTTTTTTAGTTTGATCTCGTGTCCGCACTTTGAACAAAAATCCGTCATAAAACGAAGTTCTCTTCTTTTGAAGTTTATTGGAATTATTTCTCCACACCATGGACATCTTGGTGCAAACATATCAACACCCCCACATTAGTTAATATGCATAGCGCATATTAATTAATTGATCTCCTTTATACCAAAAAATCATTTTTTCATAACACATATTTGAAGTTGAAGGATTGCCCTGCTTTCCAGGTACTTCAACCTTCGTAAGCTCAACATCGACTTCAACGTTGTCGTCAAAACCGTCATCATCCGTGTCAGCTTTCATATAATTGGGTTTAATGGGATTGTAGCCTGAATCAACAAGTAATCCGGACATTTCCTCAACATCTGAAAAACAATCGCTGTGCTATCTGATTTCTCCTAAGTGTTTGACAAATAGCTATTCCATTTATTCATATTACTGATTTTAGAATCTATTTTAGATAAAAAATTTGACTTTATAACTTTATCGACAGCAACATAAAAAGTTTCCGTCCTGTTGCCAATGTTATTATAATCCAGCATATATTTTTCTTGTGTATCGGTATTGAAATAGTAAATAAATTCATTACCATTTTGCTGATAAACCCATACCAAATATTCATTGGGATTTATATCATAGCAAAAATAATAACTTGGCAGATAATTGGTATAGTCCTCAAATCCAATGGCATATCTAATCAAATGCTCATTTTCATCGGATATAATCATAGTTTTATCAGGTTGCCAACCTTTATTGCTTTCAATAACTTTGATTGAAATTAAAACATTATTATCAGTTTCAATTTTTTCATTAAACAGTGTTTTTTCATTCTTACCCAAACCAACAATAATGCCTGAAATAATTACTGCAGAAATAATAATGCCGACAACTACCAATACTTTTTTCATACTAAACCTCAATTAGCTAAGTCAAAATAATAATCGCAAAATGCACTTGCAAAACCATATATCATATTTTCAGTTATTAAATTACAAGTAGATGAACTATACACGCAACCAGCAGAAAGAAAATCCATAGGAGGTCTAATATATGATGTAGCAAGTATTTTCAAATCAGATCGTTCATTTGAACCTGTAATATTATATATAAAATCAGAAAATCTTTGCTTGTTGTTCATTTTTATTAAATAATTGTTAAGCAATTCATTTAAGTCCATATTGGGATTATCTTTATACTCATAGTATAAATTAACTGCATCTGCATCAACAATTACATCACTAATTCCGTAATGTGAATTCGAACGATTACCTAAATATGTACTCATTTCCTGATATGCGGCTTCTATACTCATATTATGCGCATAGTATTGATCTTTTCCATATAAAATATCTTGATCTATCACTTGTTGTAAGTCCCCTGCCCAACCAGCCATATCATTCCGTTGATTATTTCGTTTTCGCATTTGTCAAATTCTTCATACGACATATCGTCAACCAGGAGAATGTACAATATTTCACCTATTAATTATTGAAAATACGTTAATTTATCGTTCTCAAAACTATATTTCCAACAATATGAATGCAACAATGTGGGTTCATAAGTTAATTCAAAACAATCGTCTGAACTCCAACTTATTTTTATCGAATCAGATAAGTCAAAATCTCCGTTTGGAAATCCTGCACATAAAATCTCATGTGCAAAAACGGAATTATCAGTGACCGTCACTTGTATTTTCTGAACAGTCATTACATAATATCTTGATATTATTATTTCATAATCATTATGAGTGGAACTCAATCGTTCGGTTTTATATTTAAACGGAACGTTAATTAACAAGACCAAAGATAAAAATAATGATATAACAGCTTTAAATAAGCACCTGAAAATTCTGTTTTTCTTTTTAGATAAATGCAGAAAAGCAGAAACTGCTGATGTAAAAAACAAGACAATTGCACAAAGCGTAACAATTAAAAATTTCGGAATTATTTTGATATTAATATGAAAAGCAAACTCAAGAATCAAATCTAAAATAACAACCAAAATTACTGTTATTTCTATGGCTTTTATTTTTTTCATAATCTCTCCCTACATATAATTATATATCTATAACTGTCAACCAATTAGTCAAATAATAATAATAGGCATTTGAATTTTCCTATACATATTATAATTGGGGCGTTCGGAACCATCACCAACAATATTATCAATTATTGATTGGGAACTACCGACTGTAATTATTTCGTCATTAACCATAGTCTTGATCATGTCTGTGTATATTTGTTTCATCACACCATCTGTTATTCTTTCTCCCTTATGCCAGTTGATTGTGCTTTCAAAATAGCCATTCATCAAATATTCTCTTGCAACTCCAACTTTATGCAACTCATGCATTACATTAGATAAAGTATCTCCAGGAGCAGGCACCCACTCATATATATCAATAATATAATATCTGAAAGTCATGGTATATAAATCATCCGTATTATCAACTAATGCAGTCAAACCACAAAATGATTCTCCTGTTGTATTTTGCCAATCTATAGAATAAGGATTTTCGTAATTTACAATTCCCATATGATTTAACTGACAATGATCTCCCTTATTAAAATAGCATGCACCCATAAAATTAGCATTACTATTGGAAGCTATTTCAATTTGTGAATTGCGGCAAGTTTCTTCAGCTACACTCATTAGGGATTCTATATTACTTTTTAAGTGTATAACATTGTTATTGGTTGATAAAATTGAATCGCAAATTTCTCCATTGGAAAAATGATAAGTGGAACCAGAGTTGCTTAGAAAATGATTAATTGCATCTGATGCATGAGGGCAATTGCCAATGTTAAAATTATCAAGCCCTGATTGTAAAAAATTTAGAACTAATCCGGTTAATTCGGTTTTATCTGCTATTGTAGAAGCAAGATATAATATACCTTTTAATAAATAAAATGTTGAATCCGTCGCTACATTACTTATATCATCATTAATATTATAAGATATAATACTTTTTTCATATTCCGAATCAACGAAATCGATATTTGGTATAATCGTATAGTCATTAGTTATTTTGAAATTTTCATTAAACTTTTTTCTTGGCTCAGCATCTTTTTCATCTGAAATCCCATCCCCATCAGTATCAGCTTTAGAGGGGTCAGAATTCATATGATGATAGTATTTGAACGTTGAAGGATTGCCCTGCTTTCCAAGTACTTCAACCTTCGTAAGCTCAACATCGACTTCTTCATTGTCATCAAGGCCGTCATCATCCGTGTCAGCTTTCATATAATCGGTATTAACAATTTTGCAATTTGAGTTTACAATAAGTCCGCTCATTTCTTCGACATCGGTGAAACCGTCACCATCAGTGTCTGTTTCTCCAACAAAGGTCTTAGGACCTATTTCATTGCAGCTTTGATTTATTTCAGCAGCGGTTTTAGCAGAGTATACCTTGCCGCCTGTCAGCTGTGCATAACCTATCAATGCAGCTGTATTAAAATCACCAATACAGAAAAAGTAAATAGGTATCTTGTTATTAATTGCAAGCTTAAGAAATCTACTGTCAACTGATACACTGCTGTCAGTAATAAAAACAATTTTAGAGTTATACCCCATAGCCTCATCATTGAGTATAACTGCTGCTAAACCAATTCCGTAATTAGCATCAGCTGTTTTGCTGTAATAAATCGGATCCCATTTCAACGCACTTTTGACACTCGTAAAATCGGTGTTCATTCCACCAGCATTCTGGTAGGTCAAAAAGCTCATAATATCTGAATCCGACATTGAGTCTACAGTATTACTAACTATAAGTTCATTTCGATTTGCGTTATTAACATTATATATATTTGAACTTTTTGATATTAATACAGTTGCATTTGGAATATGCTGGCCTTTTGATTCGTTTATTTTAGTGTAAATATTTTGCCATGCTCTATACCATTCTTTTCCGTCAACAATCATATACTTACTGAAGTGTGTAGTCTCCACACTTACAGTAGAGTTCTCCTCGTCAAGAATGGTATCCAGCTCAACAAAATTGTCATTTTCTTCATCATACCATAAAAACAGTAGGTTGTCAAACTCGGTATCACCAAGCTTAGACTTATCGATCCCCTGCGAGCGAAGCCCACCAAATACGGTGTGCTTGATTAAAAAAATCCCCCGCCCTTGACTTCCAAAGCCAAAGGCGGGGGAATTTTATTCTCAAGACAAAAGTCCATTGCAGGGGACTGCGTCTTCGATGTCCTACTCGTTTATGTTTGATTGAAAAATGTTTACAACATTCTAGCAATCATTTTTTCTAGGCAGTATTCTTCAATCTGGGGTAAATTTTTCTTTGATATATTAATACCATACTCTGGCTCAGATTTTTTATTATCATAGGGGTGAAAAACAAAAGCGTTTTTATCAGTGCTTTGCCATGCTGTTGCTGGTATAGCAAAGAGCATAGGGTGTTCGCCGTCTTTAAGAATTATTAACAGTAAAAATAAAAACTCATCAAAGATATTAAAGTACTTCTTTTTCATAAAAACATAACTTGTGTTATCTCTAATGGTTTTAACTTGGAATTTTAAAAAGCCTTTTTTAGATTCTGCTACAAAATCAATGCCGTGATCATCAACTTCTGAAGTGAAGATGCTCATACCATATGATGCAAGTGCCATTTTTGCATAGTATTCTCCAAATCTTCCGAGCTTCTGTTTGTTGAGAGTTTCTTTATTCCAATTCAAATTGTACATATTATGTCCTCCATATATCAAAAAAAGCCCGCAGAAGTCTGCGAGCTTTTTGTGTTGCGACTATGAAATAGATGATGCTGTTTTTTAGAATTTTTGTTTCAAACATCATTCCTCTTTTCAAAATAACAGTAAGATTATTTATCATCTCAGCATTTTTGCTGCCAATAAATTCAGATGAAAATATTGAATCGTCCGACAATATTTTTGCCGTTATCGCATCTTGCCTATCTTTACCGATATAGGCTAAAATATCGCAAATCCTTACTACACAGCCCTCCAAAGTTGACGGAACAAGTTTTTTTATTGCCTCTCCGCCCTCAGTATAACAAAGCTCAACATTATTGTCATATTGCTCAAATGTCAGACCCTTTTGGGGGCGATATTCATTAAGCTCAAATTCACCATTGTGGCACAGTATCCCGTCTAGTGTCTGTAAACTTATATTTCGCCTGTACAAAATATCAAGAACACGTATACTGTGAACATTATGATTAAAATGCCGTCCGGTTTCTTTCTGCAAAAGCTCGCTGAGATAACGTTCTCCTGCGTGGCCAAAAGGTGTGTGTCCAACATCGTGTCCAAGTGCGATAGATTCTATCAGATCAAGATTAAGGCCAAGCATTCTTCCAATATTTCTGCTTATCCGTGACACAAGCTGAACGTGCAGGCCTCGTCTAGTGATATCATCATTGTTGTAGAATGAAAATACCTGCGTTTTATCATTATATCTGTTGTACAAAGGCAAATGAAGAATTTTCTCTATATCACGTCCAAAAG
>OLHE01000645.1_pt1 | contig 26747 bp, 30 predicted proteins | sample 1605821 | NCBI WGS metagenome assembly OLHE01 (sample SAMN03283250) | human gut metagenome | biome: human-associated habitat; material: feces | host: Homo sapiens | place: USA | collected 2013
AAATAGTAATTTTCATCATCACTATAAATATTAAAATTTTCTATATTAAAAAGTTTTTCCAACTGTCTTAAGTCATTATTCATAAAAACACCCTATCCTTATAAATATATTTTAGCATAAAAATAAAAATTTGAAAATTCAATAAAAAAAAAGAAGATTTCTCTTCTTATTTAATAAAATTACATATAATATCTGCAGTCTTTTCAACACCATACTTATCAACATTTATTGATAAGTCATAGTTATTTTGATTAGTCCATTCTCTATTAGTATAAAATTTATAATGTTTTTGTCTTTCTTTATTAATTTTTTTAATTTGCTTTAAAGCATTTTTCTCATCTAATCCATAATATTTTACTGCTCTTTGTACTTTACTTTCATCGTCACTATATAAGAATACTTTTATTGTATCTTTATTATCTTTTAAAATATAATCAGCACATCTACCAACAATAACACATGACTCTTTCTTAGCAAGTTTTTCTATAACTTTTGTCTCAGCAATAAATAGTCTATCATCATTATTATTTTCATAACTTGCAGATTTTTTCTTTTCATCTGTCATTTCTACATATTCTTTTGATAAACCAGCCTTTTTAGCTGACAGAGATATTATTTTTTTATCATAGAAAGGTACTCCTAATTTTTTAGAAACTAATGAACCAACAAATCTACCACCTGATCCATATTCACGAGCTATTGTAATTACTACGTGTTTTCCTTTATAAGTATTTTCTTCTTCATGTTTTTCAGTATATGTATCAGTTAATTCCTTAACTCCTAGTTTTTTATATTCAGATCTTAATATAAATATAGTTATAATAAAACATAAAGTATCTGCAATACATCCAGCATATAAAACTCCATATATTCCTTTATTTAGTGCGACTGCTAATATAAGCGAAATTGGTATTAATAAAATTATTTGTCTTATAAACGTAACAGCAGTTGATTTAACAACATGTCCTAAAGATTGAATTACAATACTTGTAGTCATTTCTAATGCGTTAAGTGCAATTACTAATAAGAAACTATGACACATAAGTGTTGCGAACTCCATAAATAATTTATATGATTGATCACTTACTGAAATAAAGATTCCTGCAATTTGTCTTGGGAATAACAAAAATACTAAGTTAAATATTATTCCTACAGTGAAGTTTATTATTAAAATTTTCTTGATAGTTTCTTTTACTCTTAATTCATTTCCTGCTCCATAGTTAAATCCAATTATTGGTTGAGATCCAATAGAAATTCCTAAAACAGTTGAAATGTATAAACTATTTATTTTAGAGATAACTCCATAAACTGATAATGGTATATCTGCACCAAATTTTGTTTTTGCTCCAAGATATGTCATTATGTTATTCATAAACACAAATAATACTAGTATTGTTGCTTGTGTTATAAATGAAGAAAGACCTAAAGATAATATTCTGAAGATATCTTTATCTAATTTACAATCTTTCTTTTCTAATTTTACTGATTTTATTCTCTTTAAGTATAAGATAGCGATTATAAATGAAATTATTTGTCCAATGATAGTTGCTAATGCTCCTCCTTGAACTCCCATATTAAATCCAAATATAAATATAGGGTCTAATATTATATTTATTATTGCTCCTATTACTAACATTATCATAGAGTATTTAGGTGAACCATCGGCTCTTATGATACTTGATAGAGAAGAATATATTAACATAAATGGTGCTCCAATGATAATTATTCTTCCATAGTCTACAGCATACTTGTAAACACTTTTAGTACAACCAAATAAATATACAAGTTGTGGTAAAAAGATATATGCAATTATACTTACAATGATTGATATAAGTATTGTTAGGCTTATTGCTTGTCCAACACTTTTTGCAGCTTCTTCTTTTTTGTTTTCTCCTAATTTCAGTGACAAATTAGCGGCTGCTCCATTTCCAATTAAACCAGCAAGAGCATTAAATATTATTACTAATGGAAATATTACATTTGTTGCAGCATTTCCAAGAGTTCCAACACCCTTACCGATAAAGATTTGATCAACAATATTATAAACCGAATTTATTAGCATACTGATAACGCAAGGTATACTAAATGCAAGTATTAGTTTATTAATTTTGTCTTTTCCTAAATTTAATTCTTTCATACTACTCCCTTCTTTTTTGCAAAAAAATAACATATATCAAAGATAATACGTTATTTCTTTTGATGCTCGTTAATTGTAGCACAAATAATTTTTTTGTGTAAGTTTTTTTTATAAAATTTACTGATTTTGATTATTATTTTGATTGTCTTGTTGATTTTGACTAGCTTCTTGTTGTTTCTTTGCTTCTTCTAAAGCTTTCTTTTGTAATTCTTCTTGTTCCTTTTTCTTATCAATTTTATTAAATTTTAAGCCTTTTTCTGCTAGTTCATCTAATGTTAATATTTTATAGTCTAGTATTGTTTTTAGTGGAGTACTTGTTGCAGCTTTTCCTCTAATCTCAGGAGTAGTTATTGAAATTCTATTAAGTGTTGGTACATCGAATTCATATCTATATGTCTCATCTTCATAGAATACTTCTTTTGTATTTTCTCCTTCTATTTTTTTTGTGTTTTCTGCTGGCGTTTCTTCAATTTCAAAAATAAACTTGAAATCATCATCTTTATATGTGCAGAAATCTTGTTGTATTGAAACTCCTGCTGGTGCAAAATACACATCATTTATATTTTGTTTATTGCAACGATACATTGCAAGACCATTATTAGACAAATTATATAAATCTTCATACATAAGTGTTGTCTTATCAGCATTTATTCCAGTATATGCTAATTTATAATCAATATTTTTTAAAATATTTTTATCTTTTGTAAGTAAATCTTTTAATTCTTTTGTTTTATTATTTTCTTCTACTTTTATATCATTTAAACAATAAGTATATACTTTTACATTTAAATCCGCATAATATAATTTTGATTGTTCTGCGCAATCTTTTATCACATCTGTTTTAATTAAAAAATCTCTTTCTTGTTTTTTAAATTGTTTTGGGACATTTATTTTTTGATTTAGAACAGTATATTCTATATTACTTGAATCTACAAGTGATTCATTGGTTGAAACTTTAACTTTTCTTGATGCTTGATAAAATAATCCTCTGTAACTTTGTATTCTTGTTTTTTCGTCAAATTTACTTATATTAAATATTGGTGCTAGACCAGAATTCATTCTTAAATAATCAAGCCCTGCTGTTAATACTCCAAATAATGTAAATATTATTAAAAAGTTTCTAATCTTTTTTAAAAAATTCATTTTACATACCCTCTTTATTATAAGTTAATTATAACATTTGTTTTTATTTTTTGTCTATATATGAAAAAAAATAAAGACTATAAAATAAATAATCTTTAATGTTTAAAATTATTAATCATTTAGCATTTCTTCTAATTCATCTTTTTGTTTTAGACCAACTGATTTTGTAACTAATTTTCCATCTTTAAATAGAAGAAGTGCTGGTATTGACATTATTCCGTATTCTTTGCAAATATTTTCTGCATCATCTACATCTAATTTATAAAATTTTGTATCTTCTCTTTCTCCTGCTAAATCATCAATAATAGGCGATAACATTCTACATGGACCACACCATGTTGCATAGCAATCTACTAAAACTTTTCCTTCTTTTATTTTTTCTTTGAATTCATTTTCTTTTATTTCTATTACTTCCATATTAATTCTCCATTTCTTTTGTTATTTCTGTTGCAGCTATTGCTCCATCTGCTGTTGCTGTTACTAATTGTCTTAATGTCTTCACTCTAGTGTCTCCTGCAACATATATATTATCTGTTTTTGTTTTTAAATTTGTGTTTGCTATTATATATCCATTTTCATCTAAGTCAATAATATTTTTAAATCTATTATTATCAGGAATATTTCCAATAGCAATAAATAATCCATCTATTCCTAGTCTACTTATATTATTTCTATTATCAGTTATTTCTATACTATTTAATTTATCTTCTCCAATAATTTTTGTTATATTTGAGTTTAATATTAATTCTATATTATTTTTTTCTTTAACTTCACTAATTAATTTTTTCTCTCCTCTAAAATTATCTCTTCTATGAATTAAATATACTTTACTAGCAATATTTGATAAATATAGAGCATCTTCTAAAGCAGTATTTCCTCCACCTACTACACCAACATTCTTATTTTTATAGAAATTACCATCACATGTTGCACAATAAGAAATTCCACTTCCTAGTAATTTATCCTCATTTTCTAAATTTAATTTTCTCTTTTTTAGACCAGTTGCAATAATAATATTTTTCCCTTTATAAGTATCTTTTCTTGTTATTACTTCTTTTTTGTCAGTTACTTCAAGAACTTCTTCATATTTTAATATAACACCAAGACTTTTTATTTGATTATATAGATTGGTTGCAAAATCATATCCTGAAACATTAGAAAGTGCTGGGTAATTTTCAATGTTACTTGCATTAATTATTTGACCACCGAAACATTCTTTTTCTAATAAAAGTACTTTTTTATTTGCACGTAATGCATATAATGCTGCACTCATACCACTTGGACCTGCACCAATAATTATTATATCGTACATAATTCACCTTCTTTGCATAATTAGATTTTACGAAATTATTAAAAAAATGACAAGTTTTATTTGTCATTTTCTATTATTTAGATACTTTTATTTCTTTTGTTTCTTCTGGTTTTAAACTTCTTAATTTAATCATTAATTTGTTGTTTATTTCAGTAGTTATAATTAATTTACTTTCTAAGCCAACTGCTTTTTTCTTAGTTTCATCTGCTTTATCTACATTTTTTTGAAATTTCTTATAAGATTCAACTAATTTTTTTATTTCTTCTTTATCAGTTGTTTTAGTAATAGTTTGAGTATAATACTTATCAATTTCTTCTACTATTTTTTTATATTGTTCTTCTGCTGAAAATAACATCATTAATCTATTATTCATACCTTTTCCCCCTTTGACGGCTATATTATAGCACAATAATTGTATAAAGTAAACTTATTTTAGTTGTTATTTGATATAAAAGTTTTTTATCTTTTTGAAAGTTCAACTACTTTTTTCCATAAAAGTGGCCCTACTACTCCGTTTATTTCAAAATCATAATCTTTTTGAAGTTTTTTTACTGAACGTTCTGTTAAATCATCAAATACTCCATTTACCCTAACTCCTGGGATAGATTTATCATATCTACATATTTTTAATAAGAACTTTTGAAATCTTTTTATATCTTCTCCTGTCATTCCTTTAGTTAAAAAGTAATCTGGATACAATTCACTTATGAAATCTTTAAATTCATTAGGCACATATTTTAATATTTTATTATATATATCAATTAATGTTTTGAAGTCATTGTAAGTAAATTCTCCTGTAACTGGAAGTTTATATTTCTTTTGAAATGCTTTTACCATTGTTACAGTATTTTCTGAATATATTGAGTTTGTTTGAAGTCTTGGAACATCAGGGTCCATGAATGCAAGAGCATCTAAAAAGTAATGAATATATTCGACATCAATTCCAGTTGTTCCTAACGATAATTTATCTGAGTATAAAAGTGTTACTTCATCTTCAGTTAGGCCTTCTGATGATAGTTCACCTAATTTTTTGACACTATTATAAATGTATTTTATTTTGTACCAAGTGGCTTTGTTTACTATTCCTGTTACATTTAGTAAAAATATTTCTTGGAATTTTCTTACAGCATTTTCTAATTCTGTTGTATATATTCCTAATGTATCCGTTATTTGTGGTATAGCAGGATAGTTATATCTTATTCTTTTTAAATCTCTTTCTATTAGTAATACAGGATTTCCAAAACTCCCAAGACCTACATCGTAACCAGGATATCCTAGAATTCCATCACCTACTTCAGCATCATATTTAATTGATATATCATTTCCATAATAATGCTTTAAAATTTGAAGAGGGGTTTTTCCTTGATTTGAAAGAGAGACTGTTCCCCACTGAGAGAGTCCATTACATGTAGTTTTTCTTCCATCACAATAACTTGTAAAATATGGTTGAATACTATCTCCTTTCATGACATAGTTATTAAATATTTCTTGAACTATGTTATCAATATTTTCGTATGTTGATCTGTTTTCTGTATATGTTTGATCATATGCTGGAAGTGAAGTAACATCAAAATTATATCCTTTAGATTTATACCATTCGTTATAGAGTCTATTCATTGTAAATGAAATAATTGCATAAATATTTGCAATTAAGGCATTTTTTGGCCATGTTGGATATAACTCACTTGCTGCTACATTTGAAATGTAACTTGTAAATGGTATTGTTATGTTTCTTGCATTTACATTTGGTGCACCTAAATGGACTACTATCATATTTGGAACAATTGGATACCTAATTGACATAATATTTCCTTTCGTTTGATGGAATAATATTAATATTTTGAACAGCACAAATTCCATCATACATATTTACTACGTATGTATATTCCCTATTATTATAAAGTGCAGTTATTTTATATGTTGTAGTTTTTGGTGCTATTAAATCATCATTTTCTTTAGGAGGAGTTGGCAGTGATATTTTTCCAATGAGTCCAGAAATATTTGTTACGCCTTCATAAAAAATCACATTATAATTTTCTATTTCTTTACTAACAACTACTTTTAAATTTGTAATTGGAAGAGCTTGATTTGCAAATGATGCTTTTATATTTAAAATTCCTCTTCCTGTATTTTCAATCATAAAGTTTTTATAGACACTAGTTGAAATGAAATTACTGTCTTTTATATTTACGTTATTCATTTTATCTCCTATATTTTTAATATTTGTCCAATACTTAAATTACTGGACTTTAAATTATTATTTTTCATTATTGTAGATACATCAGTATTATATTTTTTAGCTATTGAATATAATGAGTCTCCCTTTTTTACAATGTATTCAATATTCTTATCAGATGTTTCATTCCCAAAGCATTCTTCAACTATTGATTCTTTTTTTGTTCTTATTTTTAGATTTTGACCAATACTTAACAAATTATTTTTTAAAGCATTATCTTTAATAATAGTATTTGTTGTAATACCATATCTCTTAGCAATACTGTATAGTGAATCTCCTTTTTTTACTGTGTAATTAATATAAGTTGGTAAATTTGCACTGGCATCATTTACATAATTTTCTGGTATTTTTAATTCTTGTCCAATACTTAATGCGTTAGATTTTAAATTGTTTAGTTTCTGGATTTCTTGGACTGTTGTTTTATATACCCTAGCAATTGCGTATAAAGAGTCTCCTTTCTTTACTATATAATTTATGGTGGAGTCTGGGTTTGTACCTGAGTTTTGTGATATTTTTAATGCTTGCCCAATTTTTAAATTGTTATCTTTTAAATTATTTAAATTTTTCAAATCTACAACTGATACACCAAATTGATTACTTATTCCATACAGAGTATCTCCTTTTTTCACTGTATAAGTTTGCATAATTCACCTCATTAAAGAATATTCTTAAATACAAAAAAAATAACTTCAAAATGAAGCTATCTTTTTACGGACTTTTTTTTAAAATAATAATTTTTTAATTTAAATTGACTTTCTAAACTATCAAATACTTCTTTTTTATAGTCATTAACTTTATAGTACTTTAACATATTGTCAGTAACATAATTATTGGAAATAACATTACTTTTTATATTTTCATTCAAAAGGTATGTAACATATTTGTCATCATCAAGAATTGTATAACCACAATATTTTTTGTTTTTAAATAAATAATATACTGAATCTAATTGATTTGAATAAAGCAGAATTACCGGTGATTTTACAATTACTTTTCCTATTGTATCTAAGCTTAATCCTAAATTTAATAATTCTTTTTTTAATTTTTCACAATTTTCAAAAGAAAAAACTTCCAATGATTGGTTTTTATTAGCTAAATTTTCATTATATTTAAATGCTTTAGCTAAATTTAAAATTAAATCTTTTATTTGTTCTGTATTCAAACCAAATACAAAATGAAGATTTATAGATATATTTTCTACGTTGGAAGATATATATTCTATTACTTTTTTTCCTTTCATCTTACTTTTCCCCCTTCAGTATATGTTTCATTAATCATTTTTATATTATTAAATATAACAACTTTTACAATTTTCTTTACATCATCTGGTACTTTTATTCCTGTTTGTTTTTCTATTTCCTCATATATTTCATCAAGAGTCATTTCATCTATAGAATTTGCAAAAGTTTGAAGTTTTTTATTAAATATTTCATCAGAATTAATAATAAATTTTTGCAACATTTTTTTATTTTTATTTTTTTCTTCTACATCACTTAAATCCACTTTTAACCCAGAATTACTATGATTAATTGTTGATTCAAGTAATCTCTTAATGTTTTTCTTTTTATTTTCACGTATATTTTTATCTTGTAAGTCATTATCATAAGAGACGATATTCTTTATTGCTTTTTCTCTATTTAGACTACATATTCCTGAATTATCATATAAAGGACATAATCTTATAGTTTTGTCTTTGTTATTTAATATTATTGACCAATTTTCTGCATGCCTATCACTTTGGGAGGTTATTATATCAAAAATAAACATATTAATCAAGTTATTCATTTCAGTCTCAATATCAATATTATAATTATTTATACTACTATATATTTCTAATACATTCCATATATCATATAGATTATTTGCTTTTACTATGCCACCTTTCATTTCAAGAAAATCACTATTATAAATATTATTATAACTTTCTAAATATTCATATATTTTATCTATTTCTGCAAAATCAATGCAATTACTATTAAATTTATCTTTTATAATATCGAAATTTTTATCATTTATATCATTTACTAAGTATAATAACTTTTTTCTCAATTCTAATTGTTGTTCTTTTGAAAGATTAGAAAATTCATTTATGTTTCTTGCATTATATTTTTCTTTCAATTTTTCATATTCTATCATTGTATCATTTACTGGTTGTATATATTCTGTGTAAACCCTGTTCATTATTTCTTGTCCAGAGATTAACTCCTCATTTGTGTTGTCCTCTATAAGACTTTCTGTTATAACTCCAATATTTCCATTATGAATTGCAAGATCGTATTTTGCACACTTAATATTTAATTTATTTGCTAATTTAGACGCAATCATTTCTGCATAATCTTCATATGTAAATTGGTATACATCTTTATACATATATCTATAATTGTTGAACCAAAACTTATTAAGTCTAGCACCTCGTTGTTCTTCTTCATCTTCTACTATATTTCCGTTTTCTATTTCTACATCTATATCAATTCTTCCATCTTTTCTAATAAAGTCCATATTTCCTCCACACTAGATTCTTCAATTTTATTTGTTGCTTATTATATATCTTTGTTTATATAAGTATAACATAGTCAGTAATATAAATACAATTTTCAAGATTTAAAATTTCTTATCAAAATTAAAGAAGTAGTTTTAAACTACTTCTTCGTATAACCCTTTTTCTTCTTTTTACCCCTTATTATTCCGATTGCTCCTGCTCCAATTAATAGAGCAGATGCTAGATTAATATCAGTAGAAGATAGACTTTCACTTTCTATACCTGTAACAATTGTTTTGTTTGTTATATGTGGTTTTGTATAGTCTATTTTTGAATAATCTACATCAATGTATCCTGAACCATTTCCTCCTGCTGATCCTGTTCCTGCTTCACTAGCTTGCTGCATTACTACATCATCTCTATTCCATGCATATAATCCACTACCGCTTGGTGACCCTACTTGATCATATGATGTTGGAACACTATATTTTTCACCATAGGCGTACCATAGCGAATATTCATTATATAGTGATTCATCAATTGAGTTATGTATTTTTGTTGCAATTGATCCGCTTGTATAAATTCCGGGAATATATCCTGCTTCGACTATCTTTTTATACCATGTTTCTAATATTATTTTTAAATCTTTATCTTCTATTTTCTCTGTTCTTGCTTTTTCTAAGTCAATGTATATTGGATAATCAACTTGTCTATATGAGGCTTGTTCTATTGCAAGTGCTGCTTCTTGCTCTACTTGTTTTCTTATATCATCTTCATTTAGTCTCGAATCTGCTGTATTTACAACGTAAATTCCTATTGGAATATTATTTTGAGCTGCAGATGATGCAAAACTTTCGTATTTTGGATCTTTAGTCGTTCCTTCTCCAGCTTTTAAAATTAAATATTGAAACTGTTTAGCCATATCTTCCCAATTTGATACAGTGTTATATGCAGATATATCAGCACCCCTTAGTAATTCTTCACTTTTTTCATATTCAACCTTTTCTGAATCATTAATTGATTTGGCTTTTGCTGTTGTTGACGGAATATATAATTTTTGACCATCAGATAAGTTTTTATCGAAAATTAAATCTCTAATTGAAAAGTCTTGTAAGAGAGAGGGAAAATGGCGTACATTATTGTAATACAAAATATCATCTACACTCATACCTGTAGTTAATGCTATCTCGTCCAAACTGTCACCTTTATGATATGTGTAAGTAGCATCTCCTCTAAATCTGTCTTTGTTATTTAAATCTTTTTCTTTAATCACTTTTGCTAAATCTAATTCTTCATTTTTTTTGTATATTTTTTTGTTTTCTACATAATAATTGTAGTTTCCATCGTATGAAATAGTATCATTATTTTTTATTACTAAAGCGTCATAGTCGTCTATTCCTAAATTATCTTTCATTAATTTAAGATTTGTATCTTTTCCAGTAACCCCTACATATATATTATTAGTTGTGCATTTTTCTAAAAATGAGGTGATTAAATTTCTTTTTCTTGAATTATCTAAACTACTATTTTGAACTATTTTATCAATGTTCAAATATATAGGTAATTCTGTGTTATAGTCTTTCATAATGTCTTTCAAATATAAAACTTCTTTTAAAATTTCTCCTTCAGTATCTGCATTTGTTGAAATAATTAAACCGTTTTCTATATCTTTTTTATCACAATATTTTAACTTATAATTTGTAAGCAATTTAGATACTTTAAAGTTTTTGTAACTTCCTACATCTAAAACAACAAAGTCATTTCCGTCTATGCCATATTCAAAGTTTGGTATAACATTTGTGTATCCGATACTTTCACCTTTGGGTTTCGAAACTTTACTACTTGATATTCCTGATGCTGTAAACCCAATAACACCTGCCACTGCAATAGGTAACACTCTTGTTAATAACACTTTTTTGTTATTTTTAAGAAAGTCTTTGCATTTTTGACTGAGATTTAGATTTTTAATTTTCATAAAACTTCTCCTTCAACGTTGTCTATACTAGCATCATGAATTTATAAAGTCAATTTATTTTGCTTATTTTATATATAAGAATTATTTATATCATTTCATATGGTTTTCTTTTATTAAATTGAGATGAAATAATACTAATTGTTGCATTATTGGTCAGAATGTTAGAATGTTGTTTGATTATTATTGTAATTTTTTATTAGGACGGAAAATTATTCTTTTTAAATTTATATCTATTAATCCATACTTACTTCATCCATATCACAAATTACAACATGGTAATTTTTCTATTTAAATGTTTTTGACACAGCAAGAAAAGAAAAAGAATAGAATTAATCTATTCGACAATTGTTAGTTTATTAAAGAAACCTTTTTCATCATAGTCCATTGACAACTCATATTCACCATTTTCTGCAAGGGAATTTTTTATTGCAACTATCTCATCTGGGTCTGATGTTTCTTTATCAAGATATTTTACTGTTATTATGTGTTCTTTTTCAGTTTTATTATTAGTTGCTATTCTATCTAAGTAACCTTTAATAAAGAAAGTTGATTTTGTACCATTAAATCCAGAGAAATTCGTATTAAACCATTGGGCATCAAAATCATTATCATCGTTATTTTCTGATTTATCTACAATATTTGTTTTGTTATTTTTTGATTTTAAACTTGTACTATCATAAATTAAAATTCCAATTACAGCTACTATAATTAGAAATGCCATTAAAAATATTACTGCTGATATCCATTTTGTTGCTTTACCTACCATACTATTATTATATTCATTTAATCTTTCGTGCATTTGTTCATTTTGAGCTTTTAATACACCTTTTGTGTAATTGTATGCTTTACTATATTCATCATCAACTTTGAATGCTGTATTACAGTATTTACATATTGCTTCAGTTTTGCCTTCTTCTAATTCAATTTTTGCTCCACAATTTTTACATTTTAATTCTTTTAATTCCATAAAATAAACACTCCTTATTCATAATCAAATTATAACATGTCACAAGTAAAATATTCAATAAAAATGGATATTAATAATTTGTCATATATTTTCTTCTACTTTCTTATTTTTTAGTTACTTGTTAGTTTATATAATTAATACTTTCTTTATCTATTACTGGATATCTAACTAAATTTTCTGAATCCAGTTCAACCTTATTCATATCAACTGCATTTATTTGATGATTATTATAAGTAGTATAATAATATATTCCTTTTTGAGCATTACAGCAAGAACTGTAAATTGTTATTTCATATTTATTATCGTCTAATTCACAACATCCTCTTACTTGTTCTACTGAATTTATTATATGAAAAAACTGATTAACACTTTCTTTTTCTCCTTTTAAAGATATAGAGTTTGATTTTACAAAAGTTGCTCTTATAAATCTTGACTGTGAAGATAAATCTCCAGGTAGCCCTATTGCTCCCATACCTCTACTATAAGAATCTAAATTTATGTTTTCACTAAATGTATTATCTTTATTTTTTACAGAAAGATTTCTATAATTGTTTAGTGCGAATAATTGTTTATCGAATGGTGGGTTGTTTGTTAATACGCCTGTTGGATTATCATATATTTTTATTTCTTCTTTTAATGATTCAACTACTATAGAAGAATCTTTATCTGAAATTATCCAATGGAGTTGTGCTGCTGGAAATTTCTGTGAAAAAGTTTCTCCTGTTATATTTGTTTTTTTTACTATTTTTTTTGCATCTTCTACACTACTACATGTACTAAGAATCCATGGAATAAATTCAAACTGAGCAATGTTTTCTTTATCATCTACCTTATCGTGATAAAATGCATTTCCTACAAAATTAAGTCCTGCGATACAAAGTCCTTTTTCATTTACTGCTTCATAATATAATGGATATTCATCAGAAACATGAGCCATTCCAATCATTGCATAATGATTGCTAAGTTCTTTTCCATTTTTTAAATTAAATTTATAATTTCTTGGAGTTATTGTAATTTCTTCTCCATAAGAAAATTCATAATCTAGAGTACGTCCAAAATATAAATCTTCTGTTTTATATGTTATAGCTGTACACATATTATTCCTCCTATTATATCTTAACAGATAATATTATATCATATATTTTTATTATTAAATTTTTAAAACATATTTTGCTAATTAATTTTATTTCACCTTAAAGTTTTATATTAAATGTTATTAATACAAAACCTATTGCTCCTACCACCATGAATATAATTCCAACTAAAATACATTTTTTCCTTTTATTAATTTCATTTTGAACTTTTGGTGTGATATTTTTTATTGGATATTTTCTTCTGTGTAAAAGATAAAGAATTATTCCTTCTGATGATTGACCGCTTAAAGCAAGTGCTCCCATAAATTTAGGATGCTTAATTCCTCTGCATTTTGCATCAATAACAGTAATTTTATATATTTGATATGATATAACAACTATCCCTATAAAATATATTGCTATAAAAATAGTTAATAAAATATAATTCATTTTTTTCCTCCTATAATTTTTTTATAATTTGATAAAATAAATAAGAAAAACTTATAATGGAAGTTATAAAAACAATTATAATAATTGTCATATTTTCATTTAAAGTTAATCCTATTATTATAAATAAAATAATTATTAAAATATTTAATAGTATTGCATAAAATAGATGCTTATTACTTTTTACTATATCTGTACTTTCTTTTAAATACTCTATTACTTTATCATCACAATTTAATAAATCATCTATAGATATATTAAAATATTTGCTCAATTTTACTAATGCATCTATGTCTGGATAAAATCTACCATTTTCCCAATTAGATATCGTTTGCCTAGAAACATTAATTTTTTCTGCCAATTCTTCTTGTGAAAGTTTTTTACTTTTTCTAAGTTCAATTAATTTATTGCCTAAATCCATACTTTTCTCCTTTCTCTAAAAAATATATCTTTTATTATATTTTTTTACTATCAAATATATTTTACATTGTAGTTTTATGAGAATAATAGAACTATTTATATTTTTTTTAAATCTTTTACTCTAACAATTAAATTATAGAACAAAAAAATCTCTGAAAGTGTAATCTTTCGGAGATTTTTATTACTATAAAATTGTAATTTTTAATTATTCACAAGTTCCATTATTATTTTTAAAATAATTTTCTATATTTATCATTGAATTGTTAATATTATTAAAATCTACAATCTCATTTATTTCATCTGACATTTTTTTAGAACAATTATTACATTTAAAATAATTGTTTGTTCCAAATTCTATTTGATACTTTTTATTATCAATAGAACATATTGTTGTCGCACTACTTTCCACATTAGCATTATCTTTTTTAACAACTGTATAAGTTTCTAGTCCAATCACTGCAATTATCATAAATATAATATATCCAATGAATACAAATCCTATTACTTTTAATATTTTGATTATTATTCCTGCTAGTCGTTCTGTATTACTTATTTTGTTCATTAAAAACTCCTTTGAATCATTATCCAAGATTTCATCAACACTAACATTAAATGCTTTTGACATTTTTTTTAATTGCTCTGGATTAGGTGTTGTTTCACCTAATTCCCAATTAGAAATAGTTTGTCTTGTAACATCTACTTTTTCACCTAATTGTTCTTGCGAAAGTCCATTTTTCTTTCTTAATTGTAAAATTTTATCTCCTAAATTCATTCTTTTTCTCCTTTCACAAAAATTATATACTATTAGCATTTAACATATCTACATAAGTTTTTTGGAAGTTTGTCAAAGAGTTTTAACATTTTATCAAATTACTATTTTTCTAATTAATTACTAAATTGTAATTTGTAATTTTAAAATATTCCCTTATTATATCTAAACATTGCATAAAATATTATAGTAATTCCCATTGTAATTCCTATGCTTAATACTACATTACTTATATGAGTATAATTTAAAATTGTGAATACGCCTGCTAGTATTATTGTAATTCCAATGATTATGTTTCCTATTCCTACTTTTTTTCCAAAAGGTATTATATCTTCTTTTTTTACTCTTTTTCTATGATAAGAATGTAGCAAAGATATGTTTCCTTTCATATTCAATATCCCTATAATTATTATAATTAAACCTATTATTATTTGTATTATAAATTCTCCCATAATATATCTCCTTTAAAAATTGTAATTTATTGTTATACCCATATAATCAATATTAGTAATATAATACCCATACCTAGAAAACCATATCCCATAATTCTACTCATTTTTCTAAATGATTTTTCAGTTTTAGGAGTTGGGTGAAAAAGTTTTTTTCCTGTTTCATAATTCATTTTAGGCATATAGTTTCCAATAATCGTAAATAATATTCCTAATATCAAACATACACTTTTTCCAACATAAACATCACTACCTAACGGAACTTCTATCATAATAATATATACTAATACTGTAATAATTGGAATAAACCATTCCATTATTTTTACAATTCTAGGTTTTTCACTATTTTTTAATTTATTAACTTTTGTTGTACATATTATACATATTGCTTGCACAATAGCCATAATAACTGGTATTCCAAATAATGCAAAATTTTTTTGTGCATAATTATCTGGTACATCATTTATCGTAAAATGAATTGGCATTTGTTCTGGTAGCCTATTATAAAAAGCAATACCTAATACCATTGGTAATAAACATATAATTATACTTAAAATTAATGTTCTTTTATTTTTCTTTTTCATTCTTATTTCCTCCCAACTTATAAATCCAAACTAAAACATCTTCAAATATGGAACTATTTAATTCATAAAATATAAAGTTCTTTTGCTTTGTTTCAGTTATTAAATTTGCTTTATTTAAATTTGATAAATGATATGATACGGTTGCTCCTGTTAAATTAAAACTACTTGATATTTCTCCTGCTGTTTTTCTACCATCTTTTAATAGTTCTAATATCTCTCTTCTTACAGGATCACTAATTGCTTTTAATGTTTCCGACATTCCCAAAATAATCACCTCACTTTTAGTATTTCGATATATATCTAAATAGATTGTACTATTTTGCAACTCTAATGTCAATAACTATTTAGATTTTTTTCTAAATAGTTATATAAAAATAGATTAGTTGTATTTCAAACTAATCTAAACAATAACTTACTATTTATCTAATTAATTATTAAATTGTAATTTGTATTTAATCTTAATTTAATTACTTATATATTTCTCTATTGAATTGTATTCATCTGGAGATATTCTATATATTCCATTATAAGGTTGTTCAATAAAGTATTTACCATTTTTCTTATAAACAAAAACTGTTGAAGTTTTGTTTTCTTCATACTCAAAATCTATTTTTATTTCATTTTCAACATTTATAGGACTATCTTGTATGCTTTCGTTAGTTGTTGTTCTTTTAACTTCACTTATAATATATATTATATCTTTTATTTTGTCTTGTTCAGATACCTCAATTCTTTTTCCGTTTTGTTCTAAATTTATGCTATAAACACTATCATCTGATGGTATATTCAAAGTATAAGAAGATTTGTTAATTTTATTAAAGTATAAAATCCCTAAAACGCCACCTACACACACCAACAAAATAATTATAAAAATCATTTTTCCTTTTTTCATGTCTTTTTCCTCCAACCAAACAGATTGTAATTCATTACTCTTTTTCTGTATTATAATCTAGTCCTATTTTTTTTAATGCACAATATAATAGTGGTATCAAAATAATCATTTCAACAATAATCCAAATATATATTAAATCTAAGTTACCAGTTTTCATAAATACACTTGTTATACTATAATTCCATAACCAATGAAATCCTGTTGACATCCAAATACTTTTTGAAAAAACAAACATCTCTGCTGACACTATCCCATATAATAGTGGAAATATAAACATTATAATTGTACTTATATTATCTGTATTAGCAATATGTGGAACTGCAAAAATAAGAGCCGATACAATTAATCTTACATATATATTATTTACCTTTTTTAGAACCAATCCTAGAAATAAGCCACGAAAAATTAATTCTTCCAATAATGCCACTATAAAATAATATATTAATTTATTCTTACTATCTATCAGTAAAGTTAAAAAGTTATTATTTTCTATTATCATATTTTGTTTTACAATCATATAAACTAACAAAACTAATAATACTGCCAAAAAGATTCCACTTACAAAATTCAATATATCTACTTTTCTAAATCTTAAACCTATTGTCTTTAACATATTATCTCCTCTACAACTTACTAGTTTTCTAACTAATTACTAAATAGTAATTTATTTGATTAAATGTGCTGTAATAATTGTATAACTATAAGAGTTAATAGTTATTTTAATATTATCAATTTCACAATACCAATTTTTACCTTGCTTATAAATATCACAATTCTTATCTAATATTTTATTTTTACAAAATTCAACTACATCATCAATATCCAATTTTAAATACTTCTTAATTCTATCAACACCCATTCCAGTAGTATGAATTTTATCTATATTAGACAATATTATATCTTTATTCAAAAATATCATCTCACTTTCAAATTACTATTTATATTATTTATTATAAAAATAATCATGTTCTAATAAGTAAGCATATTAATTTTGAACATATTATAAAAACTTTTAATTTTCATTATCAGTCATTTTCATAAAATCATTTTAAATCTAAAGCATTTTTAGAACATCCCTTAATGCAATTACAACAAAGTATACATTCAGTACCATTTTTTCTGTTTCTTGAATCATCTAACATATCTACATTCATTGGGCAACATCTTATACATTTGTGACAATTAATACATTTACTATGATCACACTTAACTCTTAAATACGAAAAATAACTAAATGACTTTAAAAAAACAGTTACAGGACATATATATTTACAAAATGCTCTATTATCTTTAAATATAAACGCAAGTAATATTCCCAAAGCATAATACACTATATTTCCAATTATAAAAGTCCAAAACATTATACTTTCTAAATTATCTACACTAAATATAAATAAGGCTGATACAAATATTAATGATAGCAAGAATACAATATATCTAATCCAACCAAGTTTTTTTCTACCATTTTTAGAAATTTTATATGGCAATAAGTCAAGAACCATTCCAGTCCAGCAAGCATAACCACACCAGCCTCTGCCAAAAAATAATGGCCCAGCAATTTTTGCTACAAATAATGTATTGTTGCAGCTTCAAATACTCCTAAAAATTAATAGTACCAAAAGCCTTCAATTTGCATATTTTCTCTACATATAATACCTAAATACACAAGCATATATAAACCAACCGCCAGCTAAACAAAGTTTCTTGCATATTTAACATTATGTGACATTAAATACATTCCGACTGAAATACAAATCCCTATATAATTAAAATTTAATAAATAAAATAAATTTTTTTGTTGAAGCAAATAATGATATTGCAACTGTTTCAAATATTAAAAATGTTATTAATATAATCCTATTTTTTTATTCAGTTTTATCATGATTTTTTACTCCTAACATCTTAAAATAAAAATCATATATTCTAGTCTTTAAAACATTTTACTAACAATGGTTTAATTAATTCATAAATGAATATTGCCATAAAGTTTGCTATAAATACTACTGATATCAAACATATATTTATTGACTTTATACTTATTAATTTTCCAACTGGTGTAATGAATACTATGAGTTCTATTAAAAATATTAATAGTAATCCATAATTCATTGCCTTATTAGAAAATAGTCCCTGTTTAGTAATGGATTGTTTTAAATTTCTGCAAGATATAGAATAAACAATCTCTTGAACAACCATTGAAAGAAGTGCTAAAGACATAGCAGTTTCTTGCCCATACATTTTTAAACTAATAAAATAAGTAAGAACTACAAATATAGTTTCAATGATAGCCGAAGATGCTATACAAGATTTTATAAATGGTGTAAACAATGGTTTATTAATTCCTCTTGGTTTTTTATTCATTATGCCATCTTCACTTTTTTCAAAAGATAAGCATATACTAGGAATAGAATCAGTTACTAAATCAATAAATAAAATATAAATTGGTAATAAAATTGTTGTTTTAGAAAGTAATCCTATTATAATAGTAAATATTTCAGCAAAATTGCTTGATAATGAAAATACTATATTATTTCTAATGTTATTATATATCCTTCTTCCTTCTTCAACAGCAACAACTATTGTTGAAAAAGAATCATCCATTAATACTATGTCAGAAGCAGACTTTGTAACATCAGTACCTGTAATACCCATTCCAACGCCTACATGAGCATCTTTAATAGCAGGAGCATCATTTACTCCATCTCCTGTCATTGCTACTATCTTTCCACTATTTTGAAGTGCAAAAACAATTCTTTCTTTATGTGATGGATTAACTCTTGCATAAACAGAATATTGTTTAACAATATCTTCTAGTTCCTTATCATTATATTTATCAAGTTCACTTCCAAGTATTGCTTCATCATCATTACTTATAATTCCAACATCTTTAGCAATAGCAGTTGCAGTATCTATAGAATCTCCTGTAATCATAATTGGTCTAATACCAGCATTTTTACATAAAACAACACTCTCCTTAACACTTTCTCTAGGTGGATCAATCATTCCTAAAATACCAGCAAAAGATAAATTATATTCCTCTTTTTCTAATTCTTTAATATCTTTTGGTATATAATCTAACTTTTTGTAAGCAAATCCTAAAGTTCTTAAAGCTTTTTTAGAAAGATTCTTAACTTTATCCAATATTTCTTGTTTTTCAGTCTTAGATAAATTCACCTTTTCAATTAAAGAATCCATACTACCTTTACATAATATATATACATCATTATTAATTTTATTTAGAGTAGTAAACATCTTTCTATCACTATCAAAAGGTATATCTAATATTCTTTCACATTTTTTTCTCAATTTAAGAGAATCAATTTTTCTATTATATAAATAATCATATAAACAAGTTTCTGTAGGATCACCTACATATTTATCTTCATAAATAAGGCCATCATTGCAAAGAGCACATATATAATTAAGCATCTTCTCATCTACTATATATTCTTCTTTTACAGTCATTTTATTTTGAGTTATAGTACCTGTCTTATCAGAACAAATAATATCTATTGCTCCAAGTGTCTCTACTGCTTGCATTTGTTTTACTACTGTTTTCTTCTTTGCTAAATTAGATATTCCAACAGATAATGTTATTGTAATTACAGTTGGTAATCCTTCTGGAATAGCAGCTACTGCAAGTGATGAACATAACATTATAATTTCAAGTATTGTATATTTATTAATTAAAGCTAAAATAAATATAAAAATTAAAATAATAAATACTATAAATGTAATTTTTTTAGAAAGTTCTTTTATCTTTAACTGTAATGGTGTTTCTATTCTATCAATTTCATTTAGCGATAATGCAATTTTACCTATCTCAGTGTTTTTTCCTGTACCTATAACTATTCCAGTACATTTTCCATTAGTAATATTTGTTCCTAAAAAAAGTATGTTTTTTTGTTCTTGAAGAATTAAATTTTCTTTTAAAATATTAGCATTTTTTTGAACAGGAACACTTTCCCCGGTTAATGCTGATTCGTCTACTTTTAAACTTTCACATGAAAGTATTCTAATGTCAGCAGGAACAGTTTCGCCAGATTCTAAATATATTATGTCTCCAGGAACCAATTCTTTGGTGTTTATTACTATTATTTTGCCATCTCTTTTAACTTTACAAGTACTAGTTTCATATTTTTTTAAATCTTTTAGTATTAAAGCAGCTTTTTCCTCCTGTATAAATCCAACAATAGCATTTATAAAAACTACAAAAAGAATTACTATAGTATCAGTATATTCATGTGAATAAAAATACCCATAAAAATATAAAAGCAATGCTACTACTAACAATATAATAATCATAGTATCATTAAACTGCTTTAAAAACCTTAAGATCCAAGGAGTTTTCTTTTTGTTTAGAATAATATTTTGTCCATAATCATTTAATCTTCTTTCCGTTTCTTTACTATTTAATCCATTAATATCACTATTTAAAATTTTAAATATTTCTTTATCACTTTTAGAATACATTTTTATCTCCCCTTTTACTATATTTCTAAATTTCAAGTATTTTCTCTATGATATAAATATTCCATTAACCTAGCCAAACAAAAAACAATATAAATGTATATTCTTTGTTTTGTATCTTCATCTTCAAAATAATTTGTATATTCAGCCTTCGTTGTTTTTTCTTATTTTTATTAATCATAAAGTCGATTTTACAATTCAAGCATACCATTTTCTTATTTTTTATAAATAAAGATACTCTATTTCAAAAAAATTACTATTTATCTAATCAATTTCATATTTTATACCTTTCATAAAATATTATATCATAACCTAATCATTTCTCTTACAATTCTGTTTAAAATTTTATAATTTTCACTAAAATTAAAATATTAAGATTAATTTTCCTATATACTTTCAAACTGTTTCTTAATCTAAAAACATATCGTATTTGTTGCTATTATTAAATATTCTATATTAAATTATTTTACATATAAATTTTATCTTAAATATTATTGATTATCTATACTACTATTCTTAATTAATTTATTTACTAATATATCTATTTCAACCTTATTTTCTATTTCATAAATTTCAAAACATTTCTTACCTAAATCTTTAAATGATGTTCCTGAGTGATAAACTATTTTTTCTATCAATATTTTTAAGTTCATCTAACAATACTTTTTCTACTACAATTATAAAGCTAGAAGTAACATTAGATTTATTGTTATTGATATGTATTCTCCCTATGCTTCTTTAATCAAAAAGTTGTTTCCAAATAACTATACTCTTTTATAATTTTTTCTAACTTTTTTAAATCGTTTTTATCTGGATGCGATAATGCTTTATCAAAATTTTTTATTAAATTTTCTACTTTTAATGAAGAACTATTTTCCGACATCATACTTTCATATCTTTTTCTAACTGATAAAGGCATTTTGCCTTGACACATGAACTCTCCAATTATTGTATTACTACTATCAATATTTTTCTTTACATTATTAATGATATTTTCAAAATATTTCTCACTTTCTCCATATCCTGCTGTTCCAAATAAAAAGATTTTTTTACCTTTTAATCGTTCTAAAAATTTCAAAGTTGAAGAGTCGGCATTTCCTTTTTCAGTCCAAAAACCAATATAAATTATATTACTTAATTCACTGCCAATGTTATCTATTGTTCCATAATAATCACATTTATCATGAGATAAAGTATTATAAATTGTTTCTGCTAGTTTTTCTGTGTTTCCTGTTTTGCTGCTATAAATTATTGTATATTTTTCATCTTTCATGATTAAATTTCTCCTTCTTATTTTATTATTTAATTAGCTTTTCAAACGAATTAGCATTTAATATTGCATTTGAAATAAATTTTTCTTTGTAAAAATTTGCCCAATTATTAAAAATACAAGGTACATTTTTTGCTTTGCATCTTCTTAATATTAAACTATATTTATGTTTCTAAGTATATTATACAATATAAATTATTATAAGAAATGATTTTTTTAAATAAAAGTGAGCATTTATTATACTCACTTTTCGTTTTCTATAATGGAAACATATAGTAATCATTAACTTCTATTTCTATTTATATTTATATTTTTATCATTAAATTTTAATATTTTTCAGTCTATAAAAGTAACATCTAACTAATATAATTTTTTTAAAATAGTTATCTTTTTCTATTGATACTTTTCTACTTTTACATTACTTGTAATATTTATGGATACATTTTCTTGTTCTACTTCACTTGTTGATAATATCTTTTCTAATTTCATATTTTTCACAGACATACCAAGAGAAGAATAAAACTTAATAGCACTTATATTAAATGCCCATACATTAAGTTCTACAGCATCCAATCCTTCTTTTTTAGATAATTCTAATAGGTAATTATATAATCTTTTTCCTATTCCTTGTCTTCTATATTTTTTATCAATTACTATATCATTAATAAAATAAATCTTTCTTTCTCTGGCAATTGATATTTTATTATTTTCTTTTTTTTCTGCAAGTAATAAACCTTTTATAATATTGTTTTCTTCATATACCAAATTTATATTATTTTCATTTTTTAATATATTTTCAAAGTACTCCTTTGGTAATGGATTTCCATCTAGATATATGTCTGGTCTATTTGTACAATGCAATTCATGAACTTGAGAAACAAGTCCTTTTAATAAATTATAATCATCTTCTTTAATTCTTCTAATCATAAATTCTCCAAAATCTTAATTTATTTTTCTTTATAATCTTTTATTTTATCTTCAAAACTTTGTAGGCTAGAGATAAATTTAGGTCTAAACTGTTCTAAGTAATCAATTACTATATCTGCTCCTTCTTCTAGTTTACCATTTTTTCTAATTTCTTTAAAATATTTATTTATACTTTTTTTTGTATTTATTCTATCAAGATAAAATTCAAGTAAATTTGTATTACTTATTTTTTTCTTTATCGATAGAACAATTTCCAATAATTCTTCTCTTGTGCATAAATATCTTGGCTTTAATCCATGAACTTTACTAAACATAATTAAAGTACATCCCATAAATACAATAGATGCATTTTTATTTATAAATGTTATATTTGAAAATTCTTTTAATGGTTCTATATTTTCGTTTACATATTCATCATATAATTCCATTAATATTCTATTAATCATAAAAATTTTCTCCTTATATTTTATTATTTGTTTACTAAATAAATAAAAATACATTTCTTGACTAATTAATCAAAAATGTATTTTTTATTATTTTACAAGTTTTTTAGGTAGATTGCTATTTTCATTATTTTGTGTTTGTGAACATTCACTTTCATTTTGATTATTAAGTCTATTTTTTCTTATTATATTTAAATATTCGCGAACTACTTTTGCTTTCTTTGAATTTTTTTCAAAATAAAAACTACCATCAAACTCTAATCCTTTATATGTTTTCTTTGATATTAAACCAACTGTAATCTTTTCTTGTCTCGGTTTATTTTTATAGTTTAAATCCATTAATAAAATGCTTTTTAACTTATTATAAGCATTTTCTAAGATGTATTTTTTTTCATGTGCATATTCAAGTGAAAGTTCGTTATATTTAGCTGCTCTAGCTATCGAACAAATATCATATGCTGCATTTTCTCGGTCTTTTACTTGGGCTTCTAAAAGATAACTTTCTCCATCATATTTAAACGATACACCATACTCATTAACATTAAAATCTATTCCATCGCAAAAATATTCAATGGAGTTTCCAACTATTTCAAAATCTTCTATTTTTTCTTCATTTAAGTTGTAACAATCAATGATATTTGCTTTAATTATTAAATTACATAATAAAAATATAGCTGTATTACAAGTCTGTTCTTCATTGTTCTTATATCCTTCTCTATATATATTATCTAACTCCTCAATAGATATAGTTAAATCATCATATTTGTTAAATGCTTTTAAAAATTCTTCATCATGCTCTATTTTAGATTTATACGTTACTATTTCTTTTGCCTCATCAAAGGAAAGTTTGTCATCAGCTATATAGTCATCTACTCTTGTTAAATCTTTACCTATAGTTAACCCTTTATATACATCTGTTAACGAATAATTATCAGTGTTTTTTGAACATCCAGTTAATGATGATGCTGCTAAAACACTTGATAGTGCAAATATTGCAATTTTTTTATTTATTATATTACCCCTGTTCATTATACTTTTCCCCCATTCATTAGGATGATATTATCTAATAAACTTTTCATTTTGTCAATAATTAATATTAAATTCATTTATATAACTTTAAAACATTATAAGTTAATTATATTGATAAATTGTTTTTTATATAAATTCTTTTTACTCTTTTACCAATGTTACATATCACTTCATAAGTAATAGTATCTAAATATTTAGCAATATATCTTATATGATTTATATCTTTAATCAAATCACACATATCTCCTACTTTTACTGTATCATCTACCAAAACAAATAACATATCCATACATATATTTCCAACAATATTGTATTTTTTATCATTAATATAGACATATCTTCCTGTATTTTTTCTAATTATTCCATCTGCGTAACCTATTGGAATAACCGCTATTTTTAAATCTTTATCTGCAACAAACTTTCCACCATATCCTAAAACGTCACCTTTTTTTAAATTATTTATTTGAATAACTTCACTTTTTAAATTGAATGTTGTAAGGTAGTCATTATCAATTGTATCAGTAAGTCCATACATAACAATTCCTAGTCTACAACCATTTTCATAGTCTCTTTTTTTATTTTGCAAAGTTGCATCACTTGCACATAGATGAATTATTTCTATATTATTATAATTAATATCACTTGTAATATTTTCAAATTTCTCGTATTGTTTATTAACAATATTTTTATTCATCGCATCATACATGTGTGTAAATAGTCCTTCTAAATAAATATTGCTATTTTTTATTAAAGTATAAGCAGTATTAAACTCATCTTTATTATTTATTCCAAGTCTATTCATACCACTATTGATTTTTATATGAACTTTTAAACCTCTTACATTATTTTTTAAAATACTTTGTAAATAATAAAGACTACTAATTGTTATTGTTATATTATTTTCTATACATATATCAATATATTTTTTATCAATTATACCAAGACACAATATTGGTATTTCTTTATTATATTTTCTTATTGCAATTGCTTCATCTAAACTAGAAACTGCTAAGTAGTTGCAACCTCCTTCTATTATGCTATTTACTACTTCATTATCATAATGTCCATATGAATCTGCTTTTACTACACCAAAGTAATACTTGTATTTATCATTGTCTTTAATAAATTTTCTGACATTATGTTCTATATTATCTAAATTTATATTTACATATGTATTTCTATACATTTAATCAGCTCCTAATTTTATATATTTTATTATTACATATTTTTAATTATACTATATCTTTATTATATAAAGAACAAAAGACAAATTAAAATTTGTCGCTTTGGCGTCACCAACCAAAATTTATACTTCATAGATAGAGTAACCTCTATTCTCCATAGGCTTAAATTCCGATAGTCGCTACCCTACTTTTTTTATTTTATTAGTATTTATTTAAATACTCTGATAATGTATTTTTATTCCTTCAAACATAATATTTATACTTGCATTTATATCTCGATCATTTTTACATCCGCACTCTTCACATATCCAGTTTCTAACATTCAAATTATTAGTTTTATTTGTTTTATTATCGCAATGACTACATTTCTTAATACTAGGAAAATAAAACATTTTATGTTAATTAAATATTCTAAAAAAGACTTAAAATAAAAAATTCTAAACGCACTTTCCTTATATATTAAAAACTATAATGAATTTTCCACATTGAACTTGTCAATAAAAAGTAGACAATAAAAAACTTTTATTTAAACCCTAGTTGA
>OLHE01000652.1_pt1 | contig 26595 bp, 27 predicted proteins | sample 1605821 | NCBI WGS metagenome assembly OLHE01 (sample SAMN03283250) | human gut metagenome | biome: human-associated habitat; material: feces | host: Homo sapiens | place: USA | collected 2013
CTCCATTCCTGGACCGATCAGCGGTCCAACTTTTCGTCCGCAGTCCCGTTTGTCACCTTTTCTGCAAGAACACTTTCACCCTAGTCTCCTCAAAACGAGCAATCAAGTAGAAGCACAAAGCTGAAAGCCTTACGTAAGTGTCTCGTTACCGCGAGAAAGAGAGATCCGCATTTGACAATAGTTGGATATCAAAGTAATATCGAGAAAATTTAATTTGATGTCAAAGTATTTTTATCGGAAGGGACTTCATGGCATCTGAAAAAGAGACGCAGCAAGAGGACACTGTTCAACTGCGCGAACATGACAACATGATGAATCGCCCGCTCGTGGTCGGTGTCTTGTTCGAATCTGATGAATGGTCGGATCATAAACTTGGCGCTGAAATCTCCAGTGCGCTGAAAGCAGCGCTACCCAACAGCATGCACGATGTTCGACTGATCAACATGCAGCAGGCAAATAGCGTTGATGCAGCGCTTGAGTGCGATGTGTTGGTAAGCCGCGTATTCGCGAGTGCGCTCAATCGTGGACATGAACAGGCGCTGCGCAACATGGATATGCTCATCCAAGCTATCGAGGACACTTCGATCTTACTCATCAATGAACCTCGCGCCCACGCCTACGAGATCGACAAGTTTGCCTCTACTGACGCACTTCACGAAGCAGGCATTTCGGTACCACGTATCTACGCCAAGGGAACACCGCAGGAGCTAATCGCTGAAGACGAAGCCGCGTTCGTCTATCCTTGCGTGATCAAGCCCGTTTGCAGCGGCCGTACGGTCGATACTGCGATCGTGCAAAACGAGCAAGAAGCACGCAACTTCCTCTCTCAAGCGCCTGAGCGCGAATTCATCGTTCAGCACTATATCGCGCCTGAACGTGGGTTTATCACGCGTGTTGAGATCATCGGAGGCAAGGTCGCCCTGGTGGTGAAGCGCGGGGTGGCTGATAACGGCCTTTCAGCCTACCGATTCGGCTCAACCTATCAGCTCTATCCTGATATCTCGCCAGAAATCGTGAAAGATTGCGAAACAGCTGCTGCAACGCTCGGTTTCACGTTCGGCAGTTTTGACGTGATCGAGACCGAAGCAGGCAATTTCTTCATCGATGCTAATAGCGTTTCAAACGTATCTGAAGACAACACGGAAATGTTCGGACGCGACCTTATGCGGGAACACGCAGAAGAGATCGCCCGTATCGTTGCCAACAGGGTAGCGCTTTCCAAAGAAGGACCGCGCGAAACTCGTCGAATTCTTCCTGACCAGCCACAATCAAATTCGTAGCCAAACACCGTAAAAAGAGCAGTCTTTCAGAAAGAAGCCAAGATGCTTTCAATCGCAGAAGTATATGAATTGTTCGACAAAGTAGGGTGTTGCAGCTTTGCTACGCTCGATGGAAAAGGCGGGGTAGATTCACGCATCGCACACTTCTTCGCGCATGACGAAAATGGACTCTATCTGCGCACCATGACAGGCAAGCCTTTCTATCACCAGATGATTGAGGGTGGTAAGCTTTCTGTGTGTGGTGAAGTTACCGCTGCGCCTTGCGAATGGGATGAGGACAACATGCCTCACTTTCAACCAGGATATATGGTGCGCGTGAGTGGCGATGTGCGCGAACTTTCAAGCGAAGAAACGGATCAACTCATCAAAACGAATCCGCAATTTGCTGTTGCAGACTACGACATCAAGAAGTATCCCGAAACCGTGGTGCTGGTTTTGCATCGCGTATGGGGCGAACTTTACGACTATGACTTCAACATGGTGAATCGCGACCACAAGATACTTCGTGAACGCTTTTGCTGGGGCGGCGCCACGTTCATTGCACCAGGTTTTCGCATCACCAATGATTGTACGGAATGCGGTCTATGTGAGGAGGCATGCACGCATAAAGCCATCGTGCCGGGAAGCCCGTATCGTATTCTGGGCGAACGCTGTGATGAGTGCGGCAATTGCCATCACGTATGTAAATTCGACGCGATCGTGGAGAAGTAGGAAGAGGTTTCATGGTGAACTCAGCAACGATCAAGAGCCCTGCCAAACAAAAAGCACCAGAAGCAAGCTCGACAACGAATACTGTAGAGGGCTCATTCGTGAACATGCTTTCTCAAACGCTCACAGCGGCGAATGCCTACCTCATCTCACTTCTTTCACAAGCAGGACTCAGAGACCTGGTCCCATCGCACGGCGACATCTTGGTGGCGCTCTTCGCGCAAGAGACGGTCTCGATGCAAGAACTTTCTGAAAAGATCCACCGCGACCCGTCAACGATAACCGCCCTCGTGAAGAAGCTCGTGCTGGGTGGATACGTGCAAACCCAAAAGAGCAGCATCGACAAACGACGCACCGAAGTGAGCCTTACCTCAAAAGGAAAGAGCCTTCGTTCAACGTTCGAAACGATCTCAACCACCTTGGTAAGCACTCAGATGGAAGGGATCGATGCAGATGCCTTTGCCATAACGTGCGCCACGCTCAACCAGATCAGAGCTAATTTCATCGCGGCAAATCAAAAAGAGGACGCGAGCTCACAGTAGCTTTTGTTCAGTAGATCACTTCAGATTCAATTCAATAAAAACAGCAATACAAAATAACAAAGTGAAAGGAATCCTATGAACGCTTCAACCGTAAAGACAAGAAAAACCTGGCTTGCACTGCTCGCGATCGTTGCCGCCTTCGCGCTCGCGCTGTGCATGCTCTCGGGCTGTTCTTCCGAAAAGGCAAACGATAAAACGAGCGATGCCGTGGGCGAAAACGGCAAACCCGTCTTGACCGTGGCAATGGAGCTTGCTTATCCACCGTTCGAAACGAAGGATGAAGCAGGTGAAGCCGAGGGCCTTTCAGTCGATTTCATGCAAGACTTCGCTGATAAGTATGGCTACGATCTCAAGATCGAGAATACTGCATGGGATGGCCTGATTCCTTCGTTGCAGACCGATAAGGCAGACTGCGTTATCAGCTCCATGACCATCACCGATGAACGCAAAGAAGCAGTCGACTTCTCTGATCCCTATGCAATGGCCCAGCTTGCCATCTTGGCAAATGCGAATTCTGGCATTGAAGAAGCAAGCGACCTGAACCAGGCGGGCAAGAAGGTAGCGGTGAAGACGGGCTCGACCGGCGATGTGTGGGCAACGAAGAATCTGCCCAATGCCGATATCGTGCGTTTGGCAGATGAGAGCGCCTGCGTAACGGAAGTGGTTCAGGGCAAGGCCGATGGCTTCCTCTATGATCAGCTCACGATCTATCGCAATAACCTCGCGAATCCCGACACCACCAAAGCAGTCTTCATTCCCTTCCAGGATCCTGAGGCCTGGGGAATCGCAGTGAAGAAGGGCGAGACCGAACTGCTCGATCAGCTGAATGAGTTCATCGCTCAGTCGAAAGAGGATGGCGAATTCGATCGTTTGACCGAGAAGTATCTTGCTGAAGAGAAGAAAGCCTTCGACGAGTACGACTTCAAGTGGTTCTTCGATTTCGAGTAATTCGAACAATTCGAACAAGTCCGAGCAAGGGCAACACAGATGCTGCAATATCGCGGTTTGTTCGGTAGTGGGTTCAGTAACGGGTCATGCGAGAAACTGCCATATGCGGCAACATTGAAAACCGTGTTCTACGCTGTGCACGTAAATCCCCGATGAACCGCTACACTTTAAGTAGCTTGATGCAGCTCCTACGCCTCTAGGAGCTGCATGACCATTCCGATTTGAAGGCTTGCGCACATGAGCACCAGCTATCCTAAAAGCAATATCTTCATGGCAGCGAAGGACAGCCCCGTTGCTCCGTGGAAGCGCGCACTCAATTACTTTGTAGTAGTTGTTGCTGTTGTTGCGGTGGTGGGCGTTTCGCTTTCCATGGCAGGCATCGCACTCAATTTCGATTTCGTGGTGCAATACCGCGCGCGCATTTGGGATGGGTTTTGTCTTACGGTGTTCATCTCGCTATTCAGTCTCGTTGGAAGTCTGATCGTCGGGATTCCGGTAGCGTTGGGGCAGAATGCTCGTTTCTTGCCAGTGCGCTATCTCTGCGATTTCTACGTGAAGATCATTCGCGGCACGCCGCTCATCGCGCAGATCTACTTGTTCTACTACATCATCGGTACGGCATGGGGTGTCGAGAACCGCGTAGTTGCAGGCATCCTCATCCTTTCAGTGTTCGCTGGTGCTTATATTGCTGAGATCATTCGCGGCGGATACGAATCGCTGCCTCGTGGTCCGATCGAGGCGGCTCGGGCATTAGGGCTTTCGCGCACGCAATGCGCGATCTCGGTCGAATTGCCCCAGATGGTCTCGCGTATCCTTCCGGCCCTCACCGGGCAATTTGCGAGCATCATAAAAGACTCGTCGCTACTTTCGGTGATCGCGGTTATCGAGCTAACCCAGACCATGCGCGAGATCAGCGCCACGAACTATAATTTCTTCGGTTGCTTCTTGCTGCTCGGAGCGCTCTATCTTTGCCTCACGCTCCCCATCATGTTCATCAGTCGCTACTTCGAAAAGAAGATGGACTACGACGCATAGCGGAGAGGTTCACGGGTTTTGTGGAAGAAGTTGCTACGTAGTCCGCGCTAGATGAGGACTAAAAATGCCCGCCTTGGAAAAGACGGGCACGGGATCATAAGCTTTGAATTTATTGAAAAGAATTCGTGCGAACGCGTGGAAAACTAGGCAACATCTATCAAGCGTGCAAGCTCTGCTCTGTTCTGGAAATAGCGAACCTGATTCGGGTTTGCAACATCGACCACCTCACCAGTCCAGGTATCGCCATCATTGGCGAACTTCTTCGAGCGAACGATCTGCTTGAAACGAATATGCTGCTCGTTCGCGTTTTCTTCAGTATCAAAACCATAGGTGAGATTGCTCAGGATGCGCTCCAAGGTTTGAGCATGAGTCTGACCAGGAGCAACTTGGACAACACCTACTTCAGGATTGTACAGAACTCCAGGAGCAAGCAGGGTAGTGCGAATAGAACGCTGGCGCTTGTTTTCAGACCACTGGATAAGCAAGCAAATGGCAATGATCACGACCCACCAAACAATAGATATAACTAGATCGAGAGGGTCGTCGATGAGATTGAATCCCATAACATACCACATGGCCAAGAAGATAACGGAAGCTACGACAAGCAGACCCGCAATAAGCCAGTTGCTCTTCTTCATAAATGTACCCCTCCCCCTATTGCACGCTAAAACGGCAACAGGTCCTTCGAACAACAGCGAACAAAATTTCTAGTAATTTTTTACCATAACTTTTTACGTTCTAAAGAAAAAATCATGCTCCAAACAGGCACTTTTCTCTTAGCGGAAATCCTCATTTATGAAGCACGCGCCAGTATCCTGCTTTGTTCGAGCCGATCCGCTCAATGAAACCATACTCGCGCAGCCGTCGAAATGAGCGGCGTACCGTGCTTTCACTTATTGCTAAGAGCTTTGCTATTTGAAGGGCGGTTACGCGGCCATTCGTTTCAAGCACCTTCAAGATGTATTCATCGGTGAGTGTCATATCAAGACGATTTGCTGCAGCGATCGAGGTTTCGTTGAAGGTTGGTTTGTGATTTGCAGAGGGAGCGGAAGTAGCGGAAGTAGCAGAAGGGAATGAAGGAGCGATTTCCTGCTCGTTTGCTTGTCGATCAGCGATGCTGGCGCTGGCCTGAAGAGTAGCTTGTGTGTTGTTAGGTACTTGTGCATCACGAGAAGGTTGAATGACTTCAATCACCGCTTGGGGCGTTTCGATGCTCGGAGTACGCAGTCGATCAAAAAGCTCTCTAGGAACGATACTGTTTATTCCTTCGTTATAAAGATAGTAGTTGTTCCCATACCGAATAGGATGCGGAGCAGCAGGCACTTGAATCTCGAGGCACAAGTTCATGCCGTTCATAACGGGTTCGGTGCTGCACGTGAGACCAAGTTCACGCCAAGCCAGTTGAGGAATGCGCTCAAAAGTTTTCTTGAAGCGCTTCATCTTTTTTACGCGATCGCTGATGTTGGGGGAGATGACGATCCTACCGCCACCAGCGTTAGCGATCCCGCAGACAAGAGCAATATCTTCATCGTGCCATTCTGGACGGTAGGTTACTATTTCGGAAGTGGAGATTGAAGGGTCATCTATTGCAGCAATGTCTTCAAGAGCTTGGGGCATAAGGAATCCTTTGATTGTGGCGAATCGTGCCGTTCAAGGCCGAATTCGAGATATTTATCCTGTCATTATTCTATCATTTAACGGTCAAAATGGAATTTGCTGCAAGAAAGATAGTCATAATAAACGCGTGCGCAAACACATTATTGATAAGTATGCACCGCGCACGAACTTCTACCAGTTCATAACAGTTTTGTTACTAATTACTACTGGGGTTGTTGGAAAGGTTTTGGAGGAAAAAATGCGTGTACTCAATTGGGCACCCGATGCGCAGAAGACCATGCATGGAAAGATCATCTCGGTGGTTCTTTCTGTTGCGCTCATCTTCTCGTTCTCGAACTTCTTCTATGGCGACAATGCGTTCGCTGAAGAACAAAAGGTAGAGACGAACACCGAAGTTACTACTGAACCTGTGCAAAGCGAACCAGTAGTCACGGAAACTGAAAAGAAATCGGAAGAGCCTCAGTCTGAAACTCCAAAGCAGGAGTCAGCGGAGACTTCTCAAACTGCGAAAGCTACAACTTCGGAAGAGCAGATCAGCACACAAGCTGAAGGCGATACCGATGTGAATGCTGGCACCGAAGAAAACAGCGATCAAAACGGAGAACCTAAGGCAAACTTCACCTCTACCGTTGAAAACCTTACGGCGACATGGGATAGCACTGCGAACGTCATCAGCATCACTGGTAGTGGAATGCTAACAAAAACTATTTTCCAGAAGTTTGCTTTCACTGACGAAAACGGAAACGAAATTAAGTTTGCTGATTGGGAGCCGATCGTTCAAAAGGTGGTTCTTTCAGGTGAGGAGCTTACCATTGCTGGTGAAGGTACTCACGATCAACCTTTCCGAGACAACAACACCTTAGGCAAGCAAAAGGGTGGTTATGCTCTAGAGATTTCGAATATCAATGAAATTCCTAGAAACGGTTTTTTGGGAGCACATACTTTAAAAAGCTGTGAGGTCAAAAATGTAGGCTCAATTGAATTGTCCAGCTTCTATCTTTGCGATGGACTCTTAGAGGCGAAGATCGTTAATGCTGAAAAGATGGGCCCGAACATCTTCACAGGGTGCGCTGCTCTTGAATCCTTAACGATCGAGAAGGTAAAAAGTATCAGTCAAGATATTACGGGCAATTACGCTGGACTAAGCTGCTCGAATTTGAAGTCTCTTAACCTCAAAGACATCGATACTATTGGTAACTATGCTTTCCGCAAAACCCCTTCTGTTACGAGCGTTACGATCAATAATGTGAGCTCTATCGGAGAGCAGGCATTTGTTAGTTGTTATGGCATCAAGAGCCTCTCTATCGAAGATGTCAATAATGTGGGCATAAATGCTTTTGCAAGTTGCAAAGGAATCGAAAGCGCTTCGCTGTCAGGTGTCGATACTATTGGTCAGTACGCCTTTTACAATTGCACAAGTTTGCAGACAGTAAACATGACCGAGATTGATAAGATTGTGAACTATGCTTTTTGGAAGTGCGGAAAGCTGAGCTCGATCAACAGCTTAAGTAATGTAAAAACAAGCATCGGCGGTTTTGCCTTTTTGGAATGTTCAAGTCTTACTGGTCTGACGGTGGCAGACCTGACCAAGATGGGTTATATCGGCAGCAGCGAAGAGATCATGGCCCGTGTCCAGGCTATTTTGGCTGGTAAGTTCAACCTCGATGCTGCTGAAAACATCAATGAGCTAGGTCTTGAAGAAGGCTGGGCAGCTGGCGAAGTTGGCAAGAGCAGTAATTGGAAGGCTTACGACAATGGTACCCAGATCATGGAACAGGCTCGCTGGGCTGATGAGAACGCCGGCGTAGCCGAGGTCAAGGTTGACGCATATTACACGGGCGAAAAGCAGATGGACTACATCTTTGTTGCAGACCTCTCGGCCTCAATGGCCCAGCTTGGCAACGCCGAAGACAACAATGCTCGTTTCTATGACATGCAGTCAAAGCTTATGGATATGACCGGAAAGCTGCTGGATACACCAGGTTATGACTGTCGCGTAGCAATTGTCTCTTTCGGTGGAGAACACAATAACAATGCAACACAAAACAGTTCGGGATTCTTATCTCAATCAGGGGAAGTCACAAGCTATATCAAAGGTCTTGCTCCGCCGAACGAAAATACTGATTACGGTCTTGGTATGCAGAAGGCCCTTGAGCTTGCTCAGGGAAACGCAAATCGCAACACTGTTGTCGTGTTCCTTTCTGATGGTGCTCCTAACCGTAATACTTCTGGCGATCAAGACGGAACAATTGCAGCTCAAGCGATTCGTGATTTGAAGGTACCGATTTACGGCGTGCTTCATTCACCGTCTGCTTCACAGGCTAGCTCAGCGGAAAATAAGATGAAAGCAGTATGCGACTACGTCTACAAGTCGACAGATACTGCATCATTTGGACAAGCAATGAATAGCGCCTTCGCTGCAGCCTATGGAGACAATACGGTTACGATTCCAGTCAATGCACGTGATTTCAATATCGATAATTTGAATGCAAGCGCAGGTACGGTCGAGTACAACGATGGCGTGATCACTTGGACGCTGAGCGGTATGCCTTTCACGAAACATACTCTGACCTATAACATGAATCTTACCGAAGAGAACGCTAATAGAGTTGGCACCTACGAATATGGCTTGAATAACGGTAATGCGCACTTTGGAGACACTGGGGCATCAGCAGGACTCAGCCTTTCTCTCGCGCGCACGGTTGTTGATCCGGTAAATCCTGATCCGACGCCAACGCCTAATCCAGAGCCAACTCCTACCCCTGATCCCACTCCAACCCCAGAGCCAACCCCAACTCCAAATCCAGGCGATGGTGGAGCGACCACTCCTGATGGTGGTGGCGCAACAACACCGGTAACGCCTGCTGCGACCCCTGCCGTAACGCCTGCTGCAACTCCGGCTGCTCCTGCGGTTGTAATTCCTGACGAAGAGAATCCGCTTGCAGCTCCTGACCAAGAGATCGCTGACGATGAGAACCCGCTCGCTGCATTCGATCACGAGGAATGCTGGGTACACTGGTTTATGATCGCAGGCATCATCCTCACCATCATCTATGGTGCAGCGGTTGTTCTTCGCCGCACGCGCAACACCAAGCATATCGACAAGATGGAAAAGGATCTTATCGGTACGACCGACGAATCAACGGTTACGGTTGGTAGTGCACATCACTCTCACGCATAAGAGGTGCAACATATCTTCACTTGTTAAGTGACTTACGGGAGGGCGAGCAATCGCCCTCCTTTTGTGTGTTGAGCTCTGGGTGCAACACCATTGGAAAAGTAAGCCTAGTTCATGTATTCCGCTTGATCAAGGAAATTACGTAACGCCTGCATGCGCGCGTCGAGTGTGGCGGCGTTCTCAGCGAGCTCGATAAGTTCCGTATTCATGGCAGTTACATCTTCTTCGCTCAAGTTCTTCTTATAGCGCAATTGATGCTCGAGCGATGCCCAGAAGTTCATCGATATGGTACGCAGCTGAATTTCGACTTTCATCAGACGCTTTTCCGATTCAAGGAAGATGGGGATCTCGATGATGAGGTGAAGGCTGCGATATCCGCTCGGTTTCGGATTCTTCACATAGTCGCGCCGCTCGATAAGCGTCACATCGTCTTGGGCGAGGATCGCGTCTGCTAAGGTATAGAGGTCCTTGAGGAAGGTGCACACCACGCGGACACCTGCCACATCTTTGATGTTCTCTTCGATCGAATCGACGCTAATCGGCAGCCCTTTGCGCGTAAGCTTCTTCGAGAGGCTGTCAGTGCTCTTAAGACGTGTTTTGATCGACTCGATGGGATTGCGATCGTGCTGCAGGCCATATTCGGCATCGAGCACACGGAATTTCGTTTCAACTTCCATCATCGCGCATTCATAGTAAGTCATGAGTCTACGATAAGGTGCGATGTTGTCGCCCACCAACGCAGAGAACTGATCGGACGCGGCCAAGTGGGAGATCACGCGCGTAACTGCGTCCCCATGTTGTGCGCGCAATGCATTGATCATCATCAGTGCATCGGTGCGCAGCTGATCATTTTCTTTTTCGGTGTATTCGTTATGTTCTTGAGCGTTCTTCATTACGACCTCTTATATCTTTCACTATACAATTTTAAGAGAATCTCCCCCCGATTCGTCTCAAAGCCAGATATTCACGGAACATACAGTGATTGTTAGGATTAAGGTAAGCAAGGACTCAGCAACGACCGCAAGGTGATGATGTGAAATGGCACAACGGCAAGAGCTGCTAGAACGATTGCTCGCTGCTCATGAAGGCTACTTCGATGTGGAGGATACCTTTGAGCTTGCTGGCCAAACGTTTCAGGGGCATGCCCAATTCCATTCAGAGAGCATGCAGTATGTGCTCTCGAAGAAGGCGAAGATCTGGGGTGCGAACATCCATGAGCATGTCTTGTTCCGCTCACTTGAGCATCTTGATACGAGAGCGCTCGAAGGGCTGATCGCTTTCATGAAGACCGAGGCCCTTTCACTCATCGAACTCAACAGTGAGCACATGACCACGTTCCTTTCCTTGGTCATCGTTGCTGAAAGTGCCGACGCAAACGCGAAAGAACTCGTAAGAAAAACGAAGTTCCGCAAGAACTTCAGCTTCGGATTGAAGGGGTGGACCGACCTTCGATTGGCTCTTATCGACCTTTCAGATTCCTCTATTACCACCAATCCTCAAGGCAAAGAATTAATTAACACGCTTGAAGCAAACTTGTTCTAAAATCAGTGTGCTAAAAATCGATCTGTATGGGCCGACGGGTCAAAAGGGCTTGTCGTCCCACGCATGTCGATTTCTATTTCTGAAGAACGATCGAATCAAAGACTTGATCACAAGGAGAAGAAAAAGACATGAGTGCGGTAGTTATCCTCTTAATTGCGATTGCAGCGTTGCTGTGCGGTTATCTGTTCTATGGAAGGTGGCTTGCAAAGCAGTGGGGCGTTGACCCGAAGCGAGAGACACCGGCCCATGAATTGCAGGACGGTAAGGACTATGTTCCTGCAGCTCCATATGTAGTGCTTGGCCATCACTTCTCGTCGATCGCAGGTGCAGGCCCCATCAACGGCCCTATCCAGGCAGCGATCTTCGGTTGGGTGCCGGTCATGCTTTGGGTGCTCATTGGTGGCATCTTCTTCGGCGCCGTTCACGATTTCGGTGCGCTCTTCGCTTCGATTCGCCATAAGGGCCGCACGCTCGCAATGGTCATTCAGCGCAACATCGACGACACCGCGAAGAAGCTCTTCTGTGTGTTCGCCTACCTTACGCTGTTGCTCGTGGTCGCAGCATTTGCCTCCATCGTAGCAAGCACGTTCGCTATTACTCCCGTTCCCGTCGACGATCCAACGCGCGCAGCGGTGGTAGCAAGCACGAACGTTGCGAATTCGCGCACGGCTATGATCTCGATCTTGTTCGTGGTGGTTGCGATCGTCTACGGCATCGTTACGCGTGGCCGTAAGATTCCGGCTGCAGCGAACATCATCTCTGCGATCGCGATCATCATTGCAGTAGTTGCCATTGGTTACAATTTCCCGGTCATCCAGCTCGACAACTTCTCTTGGATGATGATCGTGGGCGTTTATATCTTTGCGGCTTCGATCGCGCCGGTGTGGGTGCTGCTCCAGCCGCGCGACTATCTTTCAAGTTACCTGCTCTACGGCATGATTGCCCTGGCGGTCGTTGGTATCATCGGCTCAGGCATCATGGGCGCTTCGAACGATCTTCAGATTCCAGCGTTCACGGGCGCGTTTGCTGCAGCAGGCGATTCCAAGGTTGCGGCAAGCGGCTTCCTCTTTCCGGCGCTGTTCATCACCATTGCCTGCGGTGCAATCTCGGGCTTCCATAGTCTGGTTGCTTCAGGCACCACTTCAAAGCAGCTCGACAAGGAAGGCCAAGCGCTGCCGATCGCTTATGGCGGTATGTTACTGGAAAGCCTCGTTGCGATCATTTCGCTCTGCGCGGTTGCGTTCGTGTTCACTGGCTATATGGATGGCACCTATGCTTCTCCCACGCAGGTCTTTGCGGCAGGTCTTTCGCAAATGCTCGGAGTGATCCCTGGTCTTGAAGGTGCAACCGACATTGCTTATGCGCTGCTCGTTCTGGCGGTTTCGGTGTTCTGCTTGACTTCGCTCGACACGGCAACCCGCCTTGGTCGCTATATGTTCCAGGAGCTTTTCACCCCGCACGGCAAAGACATCTCTGAGCTTACGGGTTGGCGCAAATCCATCACGAACTCTTGGGTCGCAACGATCATCACGGTGGTGCTCGGCGTTGGCCTTGGTCTTACCGGCTACCAGCTTGTGTGGCCGCTCTTCGGTGCGGCGAACCAGCTGCTCGCAGCGCTCGGTTTGCTTGCGGTGTGCGCATGGCTGGGCAATGCTGGCAAGAACAACAAGATGTTCTACATCCCTATGGTGTTCATGCTCATCGTCACGCTCACCTCGTTGGTCATGACGTTGTGGGGCAAGGTTTCCGCTATCGCAGCAGGGGCGTTCACGCTGGCCAACGTGTTGCAGTTCGCGATCGCGGCGCTGCTGATCGTGTTCGCTGTCATTTTGGCGGTAAAGGGCATCAAGACCATCTTCTCGAAAGATAAGAAGCCTGCTGAATTCGTGTAAGTCCGCGGAAGCGCGATAACAGCAAAGCGATCATGGAGCGTCTGCGGGGTAACTATGCTCTCTGTTACCCAGCAGGTGCTCCTTCTTGGTTCTGTGGCATAATCGCAGAAAGAGATTCTTCCGAATGATTAAGGGCAGCTATGAGTGAACAACGAACATACAAAGCGTTCATCTTCGATCTCGACGGCACGTTGCTCCATACACTTCCCGATTTGGTGAACGTGACGAACAAAGCCCTTGCCGACCAGGGTTTTCCGCCTCATACCCCTGAAGAGATCCTCACGTATGTGGGCGATGGAGCTGCGCGCCTCATCGCGCAAGCGGTGCCAGCAGAGGCAACCCCTGAACAAGCAGAGCGCGTTTTCCAAAACTTCAAGAATTTCTATCACGATTTCGGCATCATCTACACTACCGAATTCGAAGGGATCACTGTGGCGCTTGAACAGGCGAAAGAGGCTGGCGTGGGTCTAGCGATCCTGTCGAACAAGTTCGAGCAGGGTGTGCTTGATGTGCGCGATCGCTTCTTCCCTGACTTGATTGAAGTCGCGCATGGCGAATCAGACGCGGTTCCGCGCAAGCCTGACCCTACAGGGCTGTTGCTTTGCGCCAGTGAGCTCGGTGTTGCTCCCGAAGAATGCCTTTTCTTCGGAGATTCAGCAAGCGACATGCAAGCAGCTCATAACGCAGGCATGGAAGCAGTTGCGGTGACCTGGGGATATCAGCCACAAGAACGCTTGATGGCCGCCGCACCTGATCACGTGATCGAGAAGCCCGTAGATATACTGCGCTTCATCGAGCAGTAAGGTCGCGCGCATGACCTCGTCTTCTCCGGACAATCGCACGCCAGTACAGCCCGCTAATCAGTCGGTGTACGAACGTCAGCGCGAGGTAGAATGCTCCGCTTTTGCGCCTTATTTCCAAGGGAACGTGAATGCGCTTTTTTGCGTCGTCTCGCAAGAGACCCCTTCTGAACAGGCTCGCAAAGCGATCGAAGCAACAGCTGCGCGTACTGGAATCGCTGCTTCCGACATCTTTTGGATCGCGCTTGGCGGCGTTTCGCAACCTGCAGAAGAACTTGCCGCGCCTTCGCTCCTTCGCTTGATCGAAGCGATCGACCCGCTGTGCCTCGTGGTAACCGAACAAGCCTCTGCGCGCATTCTTTCGCTTGCCTATAATCAGCCGATCAAACTGGACTGCTGCGATGGCGTTCTCGGAAGGCCCTGCTGCGCATTCGTCGATTTCGAACGCATGCTTCAGACCGACGAACGTAAGCAACGCGCTTGGGCACTGCTTAAAGAAATGCTCACACGGGTAAATGCGCATTAAATGGTAAAACCTGCATGCCAGATTACCTCATCACCGCAAGCACCTATAATAAAGAGAAGAACGAAAGGTATCTCATGGCGAACAAAAGCTTAGCAACCGCGCCCGCGGACCAGACGATCCTCGTAACCGGTGGCGCGGGTTTCATCGGAAGTCACACCTGCGTTGAACTGCTCGATCAGGGCTACAACGTGGTCGTGGTCGACGATCTTTCCAACTCGAGCGAAGAGGCTATCCGCCGCATTGGCGAGATCACGGGTAAGCCCGAAAAGCTCACGTTCTATCAGGTGAATATTCTCGATCGCGAAGCGCTCGACAAAGTGTTCGCTGCGCACGACATCGATGCGATCATTCACTTCGCGGGCTTCAAGGCGGTGGGCGAATCCACACAGAAGCCGCTCGAATACTACTGGAACAACGTTACCGGATCGCTCGTATTGTTCGATGTAGCGCGCAACCATGACGTGAAGAACATCATCTTCTCGAGCAGCGCGACCGTCTATGGCGACCCCGAGATGATTCCTATCACCGAAGATTGTCCCAAACATGAGGCCACCAATCCTTATGGCGAGACCAAATCCATGCTCGAGCGCATCCTTACCGATCTGCACCGTGCGGATCCTGAGTGGAATGTGGTGTTGCTGCGTTACTTCAACCCGATCGGTGCGCATGAAAGCGGCAGGATCGGCGAAGATCCGAAGGGCATCCCGAACAATTTGCTTCCTTATGTGGCGCAGGTTGCCACGGGCAAGCTCGAATGCATCCAGGTCTTCGGCGACGATTATCCAACTCCTGACGGCACGGGCGTGCGCGACTACATTCATGTGGTCGATCTTGCGCGCGGGCACGTGAAAGCGCTCGATTTCATGGGTGGCAAAGTCGGCACCGGTAAAGCGATCGGGCTGGGCAGCATCGAAGGCCCTGTGGCCGAAGACGGCACGCGCAGCGGCGTTGCGATCTTCAACCTGGGAACGGGTACGGGCTCGAGCGTGCTTGAGGTTATCAAGTCCTTCGAGCAGGCGTGTGGCAAGGAGCTGCCGTATCGGATCGTCGAACGCAGGCCGGGCGATATCGCGGAGAACTATGCAGCATGCGATAAAGCAGCGACCGAACTGGGCTGGGTTGCAGAATACGACCTTGCGCGCATGTGCGCCGATGCATGGAATTGGCAGAGCCAGAATCCAAACGGCTATAACGCATAAATCTCCATCCGAATCATCATTCATGTGCGGCTTCCGTGGCGATGAAGCCTTTATGAACTGTCAAGAGCTCCCCCGAAAGGGGAGTTCTTGTGTTGAATAACACAAATTACGGAATAATTCACACCGCTAGTAAAAATGAGACTTCTCTTCTCTCATTTGCAGCCCGATAATACAGACAGGAAACGTGTTTATGGAGCACCGCGTTTCGGCGCGGGAGCCTTCGACAAGAGCTCGCGCTGCCTGCACTAAAACGCACTGTTCGGTCTTTGCAAAAGGCAAAGATCGTTTAAGAGATAGGAAAGTGCCATGTGTACCAATGGTGTGAATGTCGATCAATTCAAGATGATGCTCGAGCAAATGGACGACCAGGTTGCGCTGAACCGTCGCTGGACGCACAAGCTGTTCCATAAAGCAGACGACAACGGCTATGAGAACACCGCTGCGGTGCTCAAGGAGATCCAGGGGCTTATGGACGAAGCGCGCGCTCTCCTCACGGATGCGCAGGATGCCCTCGATAAGGATGCTAGCTCTGCACCAGGCGTTACGGTCAATCTCGTTTAGTTCAAAGCAAAGGCGATCGGTATGAGCAGTGATCTTGTGCGCTTCTCGGTAGCAATGCCGGAAGACCTTCTTATCAACTTCGACCATCTTGTTGCGCGTCGCGGTCTTGCGAAGAACCGCAGCGAAGTCATTCGCGATCTCGTGCGCGATGCGCTGGTGGAAGGGGAGTGCGCAACGCCTGGACGTATCGTCATGGGCACGCTCACCATCGTCTACAGCCACCATGCGAGCGATCTGCAGGAAAAGCTGCACTTCATTCAGCATCGTTATCTCGATCGCATCATCACGTCGGTCCATGTGCACATCGACGAAGACAACTGCCTTGAAGTGATCATCCTTAAAGGGGAAACCGGCGAGGTTCAGGATGTGGCGAACCTTATCCTGGGCACCAAGGGAGTTAAGACCGGACGGTTGGTCATGACCACCACCGGCGAATTCATCTAAATCTAAGGAACTGAATATGGACGAAACAGTACTGTTAGGGCACGGAAGCGGCGGTTCGATGATGAAGCGTATCATCGACAAGGTGTTCTTCGAGGCGTATGCCGGTGAAGAGCTTCGTGCTGGCGATGATGCCGCGCGTCTTGAAGCGCCTGAAGGCGAGCGCGTCGCGTTTTCGACCGACAGCTTCGTGGTCACCCCGCAGTTCTTTCCGGGCGGCGATATCGGGCGCTTGGCCGTGTGCGGCACGGTGAACGATGTTGCAACCAGCGGTGCCGTTCCGCAGTTCTTGAGCTGCGGGTTTATCCTTGAAGAGGGCTATCCGATGGATAAGCTCAAACGCATTTGCGCGAGCATGGCCGAGATGGCCAAAGAAGCAGGCGTGCGCATCGTGACGGGCGACACGAAGGTGGTCAACCGCGGGCATGGCGATGGCGTGTTCATCAACACTTCAGGAATTGGTTTCATTCCTAAGGGCGTCGATCTTTCCGGTGCGTACTGCAAACCGGGCGACAAGATCCTGGTAACTGGCACGCTGGGCGATCACGGCATCACGATCATGAGCTGCCGCGAAGAGCTTGGCTTCTCTGCCGACCTGCAAACGGATGCGGCTCCGCTCAATCACCTTATCCAAGAGGTGATCGCAGCCGCGCCGAACACGCGTTGCTTCCGCGACCCTACGCGCGGCGGTCTGGCTTCTACCTTGAACGAACTTGCTGAACAGTCGCAGGTTGATTTCGTGATCGAAGAAGACGCGATCCCCGTGAAAGATGCCGTGCGTGGAGCATGTGAGATGCTCGGCTACGACATCTTCCAGGTTGCCAACGAAGGCAAGATGGTGTGCGTAGTAGCTGCCGATGAAGCTGAAGCGGCGCTTGCGGCCATGAAGGCGAACAAATATGGCGTTGATGCTGCGATCATCGGCGAGGTAGTTGAAAAGCCGGAAGCGCGCGACTCGCGCGTTTCTTTGCGAACAGGATTCGGCTCGCTGCGCATCATGGACATGCTCGTGGGCGAGCAGCTTCCGCGCATCTGTTAGGCCATGTAACAACTCGTTTACCATCTTGGACGATGCCTCTAAGTCGCGCACGAAAGATATAATAGTAAGAGACACGAACAAGAAAGGATGAACCATGGTACGCATTGATGCATTTGGTATGCCCAGCGAAGAGCTCATCGCACGAATCGAAGCTGAAGCGGGCGTTGGAAATAGAGAGATCGTAGTCACTACCGACAGCAAGGACACCCTTGAAGACCTCGTAGCGTATTCGAACAAGTCAGATAGCTCGATCGATATCAACGTGGTCGAGAACGATAAAGGTTGGGAAGTGCGCTTGGAGATCGGTGGCGCAGACCAAGTCACACTGCCCCATTCAAACGAGTCTTCTGTTCCTGAAGATGCGGTATCTTAGGGCTTCATCAACCGTTTACAGAAGAAATAGCTAAGCAGTTTGAATATGTGCCTATACGTGGTATTTTCCTACAGAGGGTTTTTCAAGCCCGTACAAGCTTAGTAGCTGAGACTGAGGAAAGAGGTACGAAATGGCACATCCAGTTATTCTAGAAGAAGAATGTATTGGCTGCGGCATTTGTGTTGACGATTGCCCTCAAGAAGTACTTGAAGTTGTCGATGGTGTTGTTACCGTTGTTAACGAAGAGTCCTGCATCGCTTGTGGCGACTGTGTTGAAAGCTGCCCGATGGGCGCTATCCCTGAGGTTGTTGAAGACTAAAGTAACCTTTTGGTACGCAACCTTTCAAGCGCGCAACAAAATGCGCAGGCGAAACGATTCGGTTCTAGTATGTCAAGCAGTTCGTTTGACATAAGAGATCGGGTGAGCGAAGCATAAAGCAACGTGCACGCCGAAGATCGAGCCAAGATCGTGGGAAGCCAAGATTTCAAGTGATTTAGAGGTCGCTTGTGTATGAATTATGGAGACGAACGCTGGTTCGTCTCCATTTTTTTTATTCCCAAAGTTGCTTTGACCTGCGGTGATGTAAAGCAAGCAGAAATATCAAAGTTTGCAATGCATAAAACTTTACAATAGGGCACTTAGATTATATTATGTCAAGCGTTGGAGCTTTCTTAACAAGGTTCCGTTTAACTATAAGGTAATACAAGGTTCGTTTTACGAGTCTCTATTGAAAGGATAAGAACATGCCAAAGATTATTGGAATCGACTTGGGTACGACCAACTCCGCTATGGCGGTCATGGAAGGATCAGAGCCAGAAATTTTGGTTAACGCTGAAGGCGATCGCACTACCCCTTCGGTAGTAGGTTTTGGCAAAGACGGTGAGCGTACGGTCGGCAAAGCTGCAAAGAACAAAGCAGTCACCAACCCCGAGAACACCGTTGCTTCCGTGAAGCGCTTCATCGGCCGTTCCTATGGCGAAACGGGCGAGGAGCAGAAGACCGTCGCCTATAACGTGAAGAACGGTAACGGCGGTCGTGCTGTCGTTGCGATCGACGAACGCGAGTACATGCCGGAAGAGATCTCGGCTATGGTGCTCCAGAAGATCAAGTCCGATGCTGAAAAGCGTGTGGGCGAGCCTATCACGCAGGCAGTCATCACCGTTCCTGCCTACTTCAACGACGCACAGCGTCAGGCAACGAAAGACGCAGGCAAGATCGCTGGTCTCGAGGTACTCCGCATCATCAACGAGCCCACGGCAGCAGCACTTGCGTATGGTCTCGACAAGACCAACAAAGACGAGAAGGTTCTCGTGTTCGACCTCGGCGGCGGTACGTTCGACGTGTCGGTGCTCGAGCTGGGCGATGGCGTATTCGAAGTTTGCTCGACTGCAGGCGACAACCACCTTGGTGGCGATGACTGGGATCAGCGCATCATCGATTGGCTCGCCGACAAGTTCCAGGCAGACAACGGCATCGATCTGCGCAAGGACAAGATGGCTATGCAGCGTCTGAAGGAAGCTGCTGAAAAAGCAAAGATGGAGCTTTCTTCCACCACGCAAACCACCATCAATCTGCCCTTCATCTCCGCAGGCGAAGCTGGTCCGCTCCACCTGGACTACACGCTCACCCGTGCAGAGTTCGAGCGCATCACCAAAGACCTGCTCGATCGCTGCAAGTTGCCTGTAGAGCAGGCACTCAAAGATGCTGACCTGAAGACGGGCGACGTGGACGAGGTCATCCTTGTTGGTGGTTCGACCCGTATGCCTGCAGTGCAGGAGCTGGTTGAGAAGATCACGGGCAAGAAGCCAAACATGTCGGTCAACCCCGATGAAGTAGTTGCAATGGGTGCAGCTGTTCAGGGCGGCGTTCTGGCAGGCGATGTCGAAGGCATCCTGCTGCTCGACGTTACTCCGCTTTCACTCGGTGTTGAGACCATGGGCGGCGTCATGACTAAGATGATCGAGCGCAACACCACCATCCCGACCCGCAAGACTGAGATCTATTCGACGGCGGCTGATAATCAGACCAGCGTTGAGATCCATGTCCTGCAGGGCGAGCGCGAAATGGCAGCTGGTAACAAGACACTCGGCAAGTTCCAGCTCACTGGTATCCCGGCCGCACGTCGTGGCATGCCGCAGATCGAGGTTACGTTCGACATCGATGCGAACGGCATCGTGAACGTTTCCGCTAAGGACCTGGGCACGGGCAAGCAGCAGCAGATCACCATTTCGGGATCTACCGCACTTACCGATGACGAAGTCGATCGTATGGTGAAGGACGCAGAGATCCATGCAGAGGAAGACGCTGCGCGTAAGCAGGAAGTCGAGATCCGCAACAACTGCGATTCGCTCATCAACGCGACCGAGACCACGCTTGCTGAAATCTCCGACAAGGTCGGCGACGACATGAAGAAGCAGGCCGAAGATGCGATCGCGGCAGCTCGCAGCGCGCTTGAAGGCACTGATCTCGAGGCCATCAAGAAGGAAACCGAAAACCTCCAGCAGGTTGGCTATAAGTTGGCGGAAGTCGTCTACAGCACCGAGGGTGCACAGGCGGGTGCAGCTGCTGAGACAGCAGAGAGCACTCCAGCAGACGATACGATCGAAGCTGACTTCGAGGTAGTCGACGACGAAGAGAACAAGGACAACTAATCATGGTGAACGGAAATTCAGAGGAAGAGGTAAAAGATACCGCTGCCACTGATGCCGAGCCGGAAGCTGAAGTTGTCGACGCTGAAATCGTCGAAGAGGCTGATTCCCCCGAACCTTCGGGGGATGAAGCTTCCGAAGAAGCATCTGCCGAAGCTGCTGTTGCGAAAGCAAAAGAAGAAGCAGCTGAATGGCAGGGCAAATACCTCAGACTTCATGCGGAATGGGACACCTACCGCCGTCGCATGAAAGAACAGCGTGAGGAAGAATCCAGGCGCGCAACGGAAAAACTCGTCGAAGACATCATTCCGGTGCTCGACGATTTCGAGCGAAGCATCGACTACGCCAACGAAAACGGCGAAGAAGGGCTGCTCGGAGGGGTAACGGCAGTGTATGCCAAGCTCAACGAAGTGCTCGTTAAAGAAGGGGTCGAGATCATCGATCCAGTGGGGCAACCCTACGAAGCACTCGAAGCGCAAGCGGTGGCAACGGTCGATAACCCCAATGTTCCCGATGAAACCGTGGAACAGGTTTACCAGAAGGGCTATCGCATGGGTAACAAGGTCATCAGGCCAGCCATGGTAACGGTAGCGGTTGGTGGACCGAAACGTGAAACCGACGAAGAAGAAGACAACGAGTAATCGGAGTTAAACAGGCGGGTCACAAACGGTCCGCCTGTTTTGTATCAAAAAAGAAAGAGAGGTGGAACGAATGGCATCCACACCTGATTACTATAAGACGCTAGGCGTTCCACGAAGCGCAACTGCTAGTGAGATCAAAAAAGCATTTCGTAAGCTTGCTCGTGAACATCACCCCGATGCCGGTGGCGACGAGGCGAAGTTCAAGGAGATCAACGAAGCCTACGAGGTGCTTTCGGATGATAAAAAACGCGAGATGTACGACCAGTACGGCACCGCGAACGAAAACCAGATTCCCTTCCAAGGAGGCAATCCTTTTGGGGGAGGAAATCCCTTCGGTGGCGGCACGTACACCTACACCACCAGCGGTGGAGGCAATCCCTTCGGCGGTGGCGGTGGTGGTGGCATCGACTGGGCCGACATCTTGGAAAGCCTGCGCCATGGTGAAGGAGCCTTCGGAACGAATTGGGATTTCGGGGGTGGCGCTCGTCAAGCGCAGCCTGAAAAGGGAGCGGACAAGAAGGTCACGCTCACGGTTTCTTTCGATGAGGCGTTCAACGGCGCTGAAAAGAAAGTACGCGTGGTGAACCCCGAAACGCAGGAGAAGGAAACCCTTACCATCAAGGTGCCTGCGGGTGCTATGGAAGGTGGCCGCGTGCGCATGAAGGGCAAAGGCCATCCAGGTGCGAACGGTGGTGCAGCGGGCGATCTGCTCGTTACGATCAAAATCGCGCCCGACGCGAACTTCAGCCGCAAAGGGGCAGACGTCATCACTAAACTGCCGGTGAGCATCGACGAAGCCGCACTGGGTGCGCAGATCGTAGTGCCCACACCTTCAGGCAAGAAAGCGCGCGTGCGCGTTCCGGCAGGAACGCAGGACGGCGCAGTGCTCACGCTCAAAGGTCAAGGCGCACCACGGCTAGGCAAGAACGCTTCGGGAACGGGAGACTTGAAAGTCGAGATCGAGGTCAAGATTCCCACCACCCTTAACGATGAACAGAAAGCTGCGCTCGAGGCATTCAAGGCAGCAACACCTGAAAGTGTAAGGGGGTAGCCGATGAACGATCGCAATCGCCCCCTCTACATGATCGGCGTCGCTGCTGAACTAGCGGGCGTTCATCCGCAAACCTTGCGCATTTATGAGCAAAAAGGTTTGGTGAACCCCCAACGTACGCGTGGTAATACGCGTATGTATTCCCAGGCCGACATCGAGCGCCTGCAGTTGATCAACGAGCTCACGAGCGAGGGTATCAACTTAGCAGGGGTCATTCGCATTCTCGACCTGCAGGGGCGCCTGAACGAGCGCGACGACGAAATCGACGATCTGCACAAGCGCGTTCGCCGTCTTGCCGATCGTGTGCATGAGTTAGAAACATTCGAGCACGTGAGCAGTCTCGTAGCACAATCAACGTCGCTCGAGTTGCGTCGTATTCGTTAGGGCGTTCATCACCCTAAAACAAAAACAAACGAAAGGAAAAGCTTCATGGATTTACAGAAGATGTTAGAAAAACTGGCGCTTTCTGCCCAAGAAGCTCTGCAATCTGCCATGAGCATTGCTGGCGAAGCAAAAGCAGGAATGGTCGAACCCATTCACATGCTTGCCGCGCTGCTCTCATCTGGCGAGCATAATATCGATGCCATCGTCAAGCGCCTTGGTGCCGATCCGAAACTTCTGCGCGATGAAGTTCAAGCAGAGATCGATCGCATGCCGAAGGTGGAAGGTGGCGGTATCATGGGCATGACCGCGCCTTCTATGGCGCTCGTCTCCCTGCTCGACAAGGCAGTGAAGATCGCAGAGAAATTGGGCGATTCGTACGCCACAAGTGAGCACCTGCTCATTGCGCTCTCAGAAGAGAACGATGCAGCAGGCAAGATCTTGAACAATGCAGGAATCAATAAGAACGATATTCAACAAGCGTATGAAGAATTGCGAGGTGATACGCGCGTGACTGATCAACAATCAAAAACAGAATTTGAGGTGTTGGACCAATATGGCAACAACCTCACCAAAGCGGCGCGCGAAGGCAAACTGGATCCCGTGATCGGTCGTAACGAAGAGATTCGTCGAACCATCCAGGTGCTGTCGCGTCGTACGAAGAACAACCCCGTGCTCATTGGCGAGCCGGGCACTGGTAAAACAGCTATCGTCGAAGGGCTGGCCCAGCGCATCGTTGCGGGCGATGTTCCTTCTTCGCTGCAGGATCGCGAGCTCATCGCGCTCGACCTGCCTTCCATGCTGGCAGGCGCGAAGTATCGCGGTGAATTCGAGGACCGCCTGAAGGCAGTGCTGCGTGAAGTGAAGGAATCGGACGGGCAGATCATTCTGTTCATCGACGAGCTTCACACGATCGTGGGTGCTGGTTCGTCGGGCGATTCATCGATGGATGCGGGCAATATGCTCAAACCGGCGCTCGCACGTGGTGAACTGCATGCCATTGGCGCGACCACGCTCGACGAGTACCGTAAATACATCGAGAAAGATGCGGCGCTTGAGCGCAGGTTCCAGCCAGTCATGGTGGGCGAGCCTTCTGTTGAAGACACCATTGCTATCTTGCGTGGCCTGAAGGAGAAGTACGAGATCCATCATGGCGTGCGCGTGACCGACTCGGCTATCGTGGCGGCAGCGGAATTGTCGAATCGTTACATTTCCGACCGCTTCCTTCCCGATAAGGCGATCGATCTTATGGACGAAGCGGCATCACGTCTGCGCATCGAGATCGATTCGATGCCTGAAGAGGTCGATCTGGCCGAGCGCAAGCTCACGCAGATGCAGATCGAAGAGCAAGCGCTCATGAAGGAATCGGACGAGCCGAGCAAGGAGCGTCTCGAACAGCTGCGCAAGGATATCGCAGCAGCTCAGGAATCGCTCGACAAGCGCAAGGCTGAATGGAAGAACGAGAAGGACTCCATCGTTTCGGTCCAGAACTTGAAGGCCGAGATCGAAGCGGCGCAGCTCGAAGAAGAGCGCGCAACGCGTGAAGGCGATCTGGCACGAGCTTCTGAGCTTCGCTTCGGGCGCATCCCTGAACTGCAGGAGCAGCTGAAAGCAGCGACCGCGGCGCTCGAGGCGCGTCAGGCAGATGGCACCATCCTGAAAGAGGAGGTCACCGAAGACGAGATCGCTGAGGTGGTTTCGTCGTGGACGGGCATCCCCATCACGAAGATGATGCAAGGCGAGATGGAGAAGCTCATCGATCTTGAAGACCGTTTGCACGAGCGAGTGATCGGGCAGGACGAAGCCGTTTCGGCAGTAGCAGGCGCGATTCGCCGCAGCCGCGCAGGACTCGCCGATCCCGAGCAGCCTATCGGCAGCTTCTTGTTCCTCGGTCCCACTGGCGTAGGCAAGACCGAGCTTGCAAAAGCGCTGGCAGAATGCCTCTTCGATGACGAAAAGGCCATGATCCGCATCGATATGTCGGAGTACATGGAGAAGTTCTCCGTGCAGCGCCTGATCGGTGCACCTCCGGGATACGTGGGTTATGACGAAGGCGGCCAGCTTACCGAGGCCGTGCGCCGCAAGCCCTACAGCGTCATTCTGCTCGACGAGGTCGAGAAGGCTCATCCCGATGTGTTCAACGTGCTCTTGCAGGTGCTCGACGATGGCCGCTTGACCGATGGCCAAGGGCGTGTGGTCAGCTTCAAGAATGCGATCATCATCATGACCTCCAATATCGGTAGCCAGCTCATCCGTGAGCGCGATAAGGAAGAGACCATGGGAGACATGGTCGAGGACATGCAGAAGATGACACCGGAAGCTGCAGCCAAGCGTATGGCGGAATTCGCCAATCGCATGCAAGATGCGCTGCGCAACACCTTCCGTCCCGAGTTCTTGAACCGTATCGATGACATCATCACGTTCAACGAGCTGAACATCGCGAGCATCGAGCCGATCGTTGAGCTGCAGCTCGCAGAAGTGTCGGCACGCTTGAAGGATCGCAAGATCGAGCTCGAGATCACGCCGGCAGCGAAGGAGCGTTTGGCTATCGACGGTTACGATCCAGTCTATGGTGCACGTCCACTGAAGCGCCTCATCCAGCGTCAGGTGGTCGACCGTGTTGCAACGGGCATCATCGAAGGCAAGATCTACGATGGATCGACCGTTACGATCGATATTGATGCTGAAGGAAACTACGATGCTCAGGTGGACAACCACGGAAAGGACAGTGATCTTCCCGATGGTGCAGCCGAGCTTCTCGAAGAGGCGAATTCGTTCTTGAACGAAGTTGAGGGCGAAGAATAGTTTTGCCGCTTCGGCTCGACAAATCTTAATCGACAAAGACCAGGTTGCTATATAAGGCAGCCTGGTCTTTTTTATTCGCAAATAAATCATAGCGAACTCATAGCTTTATGCGGTATCATTGTGCATACGCGGAAAGGGAAGCATAATGCGACAGCCACATATTGCACCACCAGGGGCCGATACCTTCCTTATTTCCATCGATTCGTACGAGGATGGGAAGATGACGGGCACCCTCGACAGCGTTATCATGTCAGCCCCGGTAAGCTTTTCAAGCTTGCCAAGCCTCATCATGCTTATAGACAACATCCTCGATCAGCAGACCGAATCGCTGCAGTCGGTCCTTTCTCCCATAGATCCTGCTTTTGAGCCTTCTTTTGAACTGGAAGTTCTCTTCCGCCAGCACCATACTTGGCAAGGCCGCATCAAATGGGATGCAGGCCAGAAACAAGCTACCTTCAAGAGCGTTCTTGAACTTCTGTTCATCATCGAGATGGCCTTCGGAGATTAAAGAAGGCGGATCACCATGGGAGCAACAGATGTTCATATTGACGAAGATCTTTGTACAGGATGCGGGGCCTGTGTACATGATTGTATCCAACACAATATCGTGTTGCGCGAAGGTAAGGCCCATCCGCTCGATTACTGCATGAAGTGCGGCCACTGCGTGGCTATTTGCCCGGAAGGAGCACCGAGCATCCCTGCCTATGTAGATTCACCGATCGATTTCGATCCTGCCACCTTCGACCTTCCTACGGAAAACCTTTTGAACAGCATCAAATTCCGTCGCAGCATCCGTGCGTTCAAAGATGAGCCGATCTCGATGGAGCATCTGCATCTGCTCATGGAAGCTGGTGGGCATACGCCTACGGCGAAGAATACACAGATGTGTCGCTTTGACTTTCTTCAGGACAGCTTGCCTGAATTCAAGGAGCTTATCTGGTCGTATCTTTCAGAGGTATATGAGACCGATCGCATCATGCCTATTCCTGCAGAAACGCTGGGTCGTTTCATCGAGAACAGACGCGCCGATCCAAAGGATGATTATCTGTTCCGTGATGCTCCTGCGGTTCTCTTCATCGAATCGCCCGACCCGCTTGATGCGGGGCTCGCAGCAGGAGCGATCGAAATGGTGGCGCACACGCTCGGCATCGGCGTGCTCTATAACGGGTACTTGCGCCGCGTAGTGGATTCGTGTCCCGCTGCTCGCGCTTATTTCGATATGAGCGATGAACGTAGTCTGAACGTTTGCATGCTTCTTGGTTACCAGCAAAAACGCTACTATCGCACAGCACCCCGTCGCTTCCCCAGCGTCGTCCTCCGTTGATGACAAACGGGACTGCGGACATTTTCTTGGACGCTCTAGACCGTGTAGCCTAGAGCCTCACGG
>OLHE01000654.1_pt1 | contig 26553 bp, 25 predicted proteins | sample 1605821 | NCBI WGS metagenome assembly OLHE01 (sample SAMN03283250) | human gut metagenome | biome: human-associated habitat; material: feces | host: Homo sapiens | place: USA | collected 2013
CGGGCTTTGTACCGGATACGCTGAACACCGACATTTACGATGAGGTTCTCCCCGTGCAGAACGAGGACGCGTTTGCGACCGGCCGCGCGCTGGCACGCAGCGAGGGCGTTTTGGTGGGCATCTCCTCCGGCGCAGCAGTCTTTGTGGCAGCACAGCTTGCAAAGCGTCCGGAAAACGCAGGCAAGGTCATCGTGGCGCTTCTGCCCGATACCGGCGAACGGTACCTCTCCACGCCGATGTTTGCAGACTGATACAGCATACAAGAATCCAAACACACATCTTTGGAATAGAAAAATGAATGAGGGAAAGGGGCAAGGCTTTCGGGCTTTGCCCTTTTTCGCGGGTTTAAAGGCGTTTATAGAGGGCGTTTTCGCAGTAAATTACCGGCAAAAATAAAACTCTTGAAAACCTACTAAAAACATGTTATTATGGTATAAAGTTTGCGGCGGACGGTGAGCCCGCTTGTTTTATTCCGGAAACGCTATTTTACATAAAGGATGGATACCGCATGAAAATTTCCACCAAAGGGCGCTATGCGCTGCGTATGCTGCTGGATCTCGCACAGTACCAGAATGACGGCTACGTCGCGCTGAAGGACATTGCCCGCCGTCAGAATGTCTCCAAAAAATATCTGGAGCAGATCGTGCCGATGCTCAATAAATCCGATATTCTTCTTGCAAGCCGCGGTTTTCAGGGGGGATATCGTCTGGCGCAATCGCCGGATAAATACACCGTGGGCATGATTCTGCGCATCACGGAGGGCAGCCTCGCGCCCGTCGCGTGTCTCGATCACGACCCCATTCTGTGCGACCGCAGTGCAGACTGCATCACGCTGCCCGTGTGGCAGGGGCTCAGCCGCGCCATCAACGAATATCTCGACAGCATCACCCTGCAGGATATATTGGATCAGCAGCAGGCGACTTTCGTCAACGATTACAGCATTTGATAAAAAGATACCGCATTCGGTTTCTAGGCTGAATGCGGTATCTTTCTATTTGATTTGAAATCACTCGCCGGAATTTAACAGTGCTTCGGCTTCATCTGCGTCCATTTTGTCTACGCTATGCAGTTTCCTTTGAATTGTCGTATTTCTCTTTTGCGCAGCCTCGATACTTGAACCGGCTTCATCGATTTTCTTCTTTGCTTTAGCAAGGAGAGATTCAAACAAATCATATTGTGAGCTTACGGCACTGAGCGTCTTTTGAATTTCTGTTGTCTTTTTGTTTAGTGCGATAGTGCGGAAACCGACATTCAACGTGTTGAGAAACGCGGTGATTGTGGTCGGACCGCAGATCATGATGCGATACTTGTTTTGGATTTCCTCGCACAAGCCGGGGCGGCGCAGCACCTCGGAGTAAAGCCCCTCGGTAGCAAGGAACATAATGGCAAAATCCGTCGTTTTTGGGACATTGATGTACAGCTCGGCAATCGTTTTTGCCTGATTTTTAATGTTCTGCTCCAGAGCCTTTTGCGCGGCTTCCAGAGCCTCTTTATCGGCTTTTTCGGCAGCCTCGCAAATGCGTATGTAGTCTTCCTGCGGGAACTTGGAGTCGATGGGGAGCCATACGGTCTCGCCGTCTTTTTCACGGGAGGGGATCTTAACGGCGAACTCGACGCGCTTTGTATCATTTTTCGTAGATACGTTGCAGTCGTATTGATCTTTGGTGAGTGTTTGCTCCAGTATATTGCCGAGTTGCACCTCTGCCCATGTTCCGCGCGCTTTTACATTTGTCAGCACGCGCTGGAGTGCGGTCACATCGCCGGTGATCTTACGCATTTCGCCGAGTGACTCGTAAACACTTTTGAGCTGCTCACCGACGACTTTAAAGCTGCTGTCCAGACGTTTGGAAAGCGTATCTGTCAACTTTTCATCGACGGTCATGCGCATCTGTTCAAGCTTCTTTTCGTTGTTTTCTTGTAGAGCAGTTAAACTTTTTGTAAGCGTTTCATTGATATGTTCATTTTGCCGTGCGCTGATTTCGCGCATTTGCTCAAGTTTTTTCTCAGTGCTTTCCTGCAAAGCTTTTAGGTTTTGTGTTAAGGCGCTGCTTATTTTTTCATTCTGCTCCATATTGGCTTGACGCATTTGGTCGAGCTTCTTTTCATTGCTCTCGAGTAGTGAATCGATATTCTTCGTCAAGGTTGTGCTGAGCTTTTCACTTTGCTGCGTGTTGATCTGCTGAATTTCGCGTATCAGGGCGTTCATTTCGCTCAAACGGCTGTTTAAGCTTTCGGATGTTTCTTTTCGACTACGTGAAAACTCATCGGCAATATAGGTTTCAATATGCTGAAAATTGCTTTCGTAATTCGTATTTGCTGCCGTATTTTCACTTTTTGGCTTCTTGAGAAGAAAGACAATCTGCAGAATAAGAACAATTGTAATGAGTCCAATCAAAATATATAGCTCCATTTTCATTCTCCTTTGTTTTTTCTCATGTTATCACAAGTGATTTGAAAAGTAAACAACCGGTCTATAGTTATATGTAGAAAAGCTCCCCCGAAACGAATTCGGGAGAGCTTTTGTCATACAATGTTATTATATTTGCTTGCGGACGATGGTGTATTCGTCGCCGGGGCGGTAGTACGGGCAGTTTTGAAAGCGGCCGCCGATGAACTGGGCGGTCTCATCCTCGTCTAAGTCCATATCGCAGACATAGAAGCCGTACTCATCGTCGTACTCGTAATACAGGCAGTCTTCGCATTTTGAGGTATTTTCAAACATACTATCGCCTTACAGAACGCTTTGCAGGAACTGGCGCGTGCGGTCGTGCTTCGGATTTGTGAAGATCTCCTTCGGGGAGCCTTCCTCCAAAATCGCGCCATCATACATGAACACCACGCGGTCTGCCACTTCGCGGGCAAAGCCCATTTCGTGCGTGACAACAAGCATCGTCATGCCTTCTTCCGCAAGCTCCTTCATGACGTTCAGAACGTCGCCGACGAGCTCCGGGTCAAGGGCGCTGGTGGGCTCATCGAACAGCATCATTTTCGGCTCCATGGCGAGCGCGCGGGCGATGGCCACACGCTGCTGCTGGCCGCCGGAAAGCTTTGCGGGGTAGGAATCGAGCTTATCGCCGAGGCCGACCTGATTTAAAAGCTTCACGGCCTTTTCTTTGGCTTCCTTTTCCGGCACGCCCTTCACGTTCATCGGGGCGAGCATGACGTTTTGCAATGCCGTTTTGTGCGGGAAGAGGTTGAAGCGCTGAAACACCATACCCATCTCAAGCAGAATAGCGGCGCGCTCTTTATGCGGCAGCTTTACCTGATTGTGGCCGTTCACGCGGTCTTCGATGAGCTTGTCGTCGATCCAGATCTTGCCGCTCGTAGGCTTTTCAAGGTGGTTTAAAGAGCGCAGATACGTCGATTTGCCGGCGCCGGACGGTCCGATGATGACGACCACTTCGCCCGGCTCTACGGTGAGGCTGACGTTTTTCAGCACCTCTACGGAGCCGAAGGACTTACAGATATTTTCCGTTTTAATGATAGACATAGCCGTATTCCTCCTTATTCGTAGATGGACAGACGCTTTTCAAGACGATTGAAAATAACGGTGAACACGCCGGTGATGATGAGGTAGATGATCATAGCCGGGATATAAACGAGAGCGCTCGCCTTGTTGGAAGCAATAATCTTCGTCTGGTAGGTCAAATCGGTCAGCGCGATGATGGACACAAGAGAGGTATCCTTCAGCACCATGACGAACTCGTTGCAGATCGGCGGAATCATGCGGCGGTAGGCCTGCGGGATGATGACAAGGCGCATCGCCTGCGAGTGGGTGAGGCCGAGCGCCGTGGAGGCTTCAAGCTGACCTTTATCGATGGACTGAATGGCCGCGCGGATGATCTCCGCGAGGTAGGCCGCGACGTTCAGCGAGAACGCGATCCAAGCGGCCAAAAAGCGGCTTTGAATATTGAACGCCGGAACGAGCTGCGGCAACGTGTAATAGAGGAAAAACAGCTGCATCAGAAGCGGCGTGCCGCGGAAGAAGAAGATGTACGCGCCGCACACGGAGCGGAGTACGGTGTTTTTGGAGATCTTGCCGAGGGCAAGAAACACGGCGAGCACGAGTGCCGTCAGCACGGAGGTGACGGAAAGCGCAAGCGTTACGCCGGTGGCCTGGAGCAGCGCCGGCATCCAGCCGATGATTTGTTGAATGGCGTTCATGGTGATATCCTTTCCGATATAAATGGGGCAAGAGACCTCAAAACGGGGCCTCCTGCCGAAATTTCATTTTACGTTATTGCGCTTATGCGTCCTTCTTTGTGACGATGACGAGCTGGTTGGAGAGGTACGGCTCGGTCATTTCATACGCTTCCTGACGCTCCGGGGTGATGGAGACGCCGGCGATGATCATATCGTACTGGCCCTTATCGAGGCCTGCGAAAACGCCGTCGAAGGAGGTGTTGACAAACTCGACCTCAAGGCCGAACAGCTTACCAATCTCTTCTGCCATATCAACGTCAAAGCCCTGGTACACAAGGCCGCTGTCGTCGGTGTACTCAAGCGGCGGATAACCGGCCTCAAAGCCGATGGTCAAAACGCCGTCCTTAACGGTTTTGACCTTACTCGGGTCAACGGTCGGTTCCTCGGTGACGTTGCGCACGCCCTCGGTGACATCGGTGCCGAAGTGCTTCATGGCGAGCTCGGAGATTTTGCCGTTATAATAAAGCGTGTTGATGGCGTTTTCGGTCTGCTCCAAAAGGTCTGTGTTGCCTTTCTTGATGCAGACGCCCATCGGTTCGCCTTCGTCGCTTTTCCAAACGCTCTGGAATTTGGAGTTGTCGTCTGCGAGGTAATACGCCGCGACAACGCTGTCTACGTACACGGCATCTGCACGGCCGAGCGAAACGTCATCAAAGCACTGCGTGATCTTTTCATACGGGAGAATCTCGACGTCAACGCCCTCTTCCTGCATTTTCTGCAGAGCGTCGTGGGCGGTGGTGCCGGTCTGCACGCTGATTTTGGCGCCGGCGAAATCGTCCGGGCTTTCGATCTTCTTTGTACTGGAGCTGCTGCATGCGGTGGCGGAGAGTGCCATTACGCCGGCGAGCACGGCAGCAAGGATTTTCTTCATTTTCATGTGTTTTGTCCTTCTTTCTCAATTTTCCCCGATAAAGAGATACAGTCGGTTCACTGTACCAATCGATTAGAATACTTGTATTCTACCCCCAAAATCCGTTTGGGTCAATAGCGAAACTGCCAAATTAATGTATATTTATACATATATACATAGGTATTTTTCAAGATTTGTGGGTAAAATCGGTGTTTTTACTTCAACGTGACAATGACAAGCTGATTCGAGACATACGGTTCCGTAAGGTCATACGCGGCCTGACGTTCCGGCGTAATGGACACGGACGAGATGATGACGTCGTACTGCTCTTTATCAAGGCCCGCAAAAATGCCGTCCCACGCGGTGTTGACAAACTCGATGTCTACGCCCAGCACCTCGCCGAGCGCTTTTGCAAAGTCGATGTCGAAGCCCTGATATTCAAGTCCTGCGTCATCGGTGTACTCCATCGGCGGGTAGCCGACTTCCACGCCGACGGTTAAGGTGCCGTCCTTGAGTGTTTTAAGCTTAGAAAGGTCAAGCACCGGCTTTTCCGTCACATTGCGCACGCCGTCCACATCGGCGGCGGAGCCGAAGTGCTTTTCGGAAAGCTGCGCCATGGTGCCGTCATAATATAAGGTATCAATCGCACCTTCGATGAGCTCTTTCAAATCGTCGTTGCCCTTTTTAAGACATACGCCGATTGGCTCGCCGGTTTCGCTCGTCCATGTTTTCTGGTATTTCGTGTCGTCCTCCGCGAGGTAGTAACCCGCAACGACGCTGTCCACGTACACGGCATCCACGCGGCCGAGTGCGAGGTCGTCAAAGCACTGCGTCACCTTTTCGTACGGCAGCACGTTGATGTTCATGCCCTCGTCCTGCATATCCTGAATGCTTTCGTGCGCGGAGGTTGCCGTCTGCACGGAAATTTTCGCGCCCTCAAAGTCCGCCGGGCTTTCAATCTTCTTCGTACTGCCCGAACATGCCGCAAGTGAGAGCATCATAGCGCCAATTAAAAATGAAGCGTAAACCTTTTTAATTTTCATTTTACATTCACCCTTCCGCAATATACCTTTAAGCTTTGACTTGTATAATTTTGAAGATGAATGTATTTTACGCCGATTTCATTCAAAAATCAAGCGGAATAATGCACAAACTAATGTATATTTATACGTATATACATGGTGAATTTTGAAAAAGAAAAGCCTGCGTTGTGCAGGGGCTCAAAATGAGAGCTGCATAACGCAGGGTTTTAGGATTCGGTTTAGTCCATGTAACCGCCTTGCATGGGGGAGTGTGCCGTTTGCGTGAAGCGCTTTAAAACGCCATGCGTGTAGCGGCTTTTAAACGGTGGCAGCGCTTTGCGGCGCTCGTTAAACACGCGCTGCACTTCTTCCTCGCTGCATTTTTCGCCGTTGATACCGACGACGCGCAGAATACGCTGCGGAATGTCGATCTCGATAAGGTCGTTTTCTTCGATTAAAGCGATGGGGCCGCCCTGTGCGGCTTCCGGCGAAATATGGCCGATGGCGGGACCCTTGCTTGCGCCGGAGAAGCGACCGTCCGTCAGCAGTGCAATGCTGGCAGAAAGCTCCGGGTCGCTCGAAATGGCTTCGGTGGTGTAGAACATTTCCGGCATACCGCTGCCGCGCGGGCCTTCATAGCGGATGATGACGGCGTCGCCCGGCTGAATTTGGTGCGTTAAAATGGCGTGGATGGCATCTTCCTCGCAGTTGAACGGGCGCGCCTTCAGAAGCGCCTTGTGCATCTCCTTCGGCACGGCACTGTGTTTTACGACCGCGCCGTCCGGGGCGATGTTGCCGCGCAGAATGGCAATGGCGCCGTTCGTACCGATGGGATCATCGAACGAGCGGATGATATCCGTGCGCTTGAGACCGGTTTTCTTTAAATAGGTATCACACTTCTCATAGAAGCCGTTTTTCTTTAAATCTTCCAGATTTTCGCCGAGCGTTTTACCCGTGACGGTCATTACATCGAGATGCAGGTGGTCTTTGATTTCCTCCATGATGCGCGGTACGCCGCCTGCATAATAGAAATACTGCGCGGGCCACTCGCCTGCGGGACGGATATTCAAAAGATAATGCGCGCCGCGGTGCATGCGGTCGAACGTATCCGCGTCGAGCGGAATGCCGAACTCATGCGCGATGGCGGGCAGGTGCATCAGTGTGTTTGTGGAGCCGGAGATGGCCGCGTGTACCATGATGGCGTTTTCGAACGATTTCAGCGTGACGATATCGGACGCTTTCACGCCCTTTTTCGCGAGTGCCACGGCGGTTTTGCCGGCTTCCTCCGCCGCAACGGAAAGATCTTTGCAGGTGGCGGGCATCAGCGCCGTGCCGGGCAGCATGAGGCCGAGCGATTCCGCCATAATCTGCATGGTGGACGCGGTGCCCATGAACGAGCATGCACCGCAGGAGGGGCACGCGTGGTGCTTGTAATACGTGAACTGCTCCTCGGTGATCTCACCGCGCTCATACATGGCGCTGTATTTGCCGATCTGCTCCAGCGTTAAAAGGTCGGGACCCGCGTCCATCACACCGCCCGTCACGAACACGGCCGGAATGTTGATGCGGCCGATAGCCATGAGCAGCGCAGGCACGGATTTATCGCAGCTTGCGAGGAAAACGCCGCCGTCAAACGTTGTCGCGTTGGCGTGAATTTCCACAAGGTCGGCGATGATGTCGCGCGAGGGCAGGGAATAATTGATGCCATCGTGCCCCTGTGCCATGCCGTCGCAAATATCGGTCGCAAAGTAAAGCGCGCCCTTGCCGCCCGCTTCGTATGCGCCCCGGCTTGCTTTCTGCGCCAAATTTAGAAGGTGCGCGGAGCCGGGGTGGCTCTGCCCGTAGGTGCTTTCAATTAAAATCTGCGGCTTTGTGAGGTCCTCCTCTTTCCAGCCCATGCCCATGCGCAGCGGGTCCATTTCCGGCGCAAGCTTGCGAACTTCCTGACTTTTCAACATGTTGATTCCCTCTTTGATGATAACTTTATGCGGCAGCGAATGCGCCGATCTCAAAATCGGCATAGGTGCCGTCTTTATTTTGCTTTGCAGTGCAGTCTAAAAAGTAAGAGGCGCCGTCCCCGGCACGCCATTTTTCGGCGTCAAACGTCAGCACGCCGTTTTCATCGTTTTTCTCCGTGATCTTAAATAAGCAGCCGTCTTCCCACAAAAGCTCGTCCGTTTCTAAGTAGCCCTCGTCTTGCAGCTCCTTAAACGTGAACGTGAGCGGGCGGCGCTCGGTAAGCTCGCCGAACCGCCATGCGATCGCCTGTATCTCGCCTTTCGTCAACGGCGTCTCGGTCAGGTCAACGGAGACATATTCGGTGTCGCTTTGCAGCGTTTCGTCCGTGTTGAATAATTCCTGCAGCACGGATAAATACAGCGCGCACCGCCCGTCTGTTTCATTTTCGCGTACGGTGATTTTCTGCACGTTATCGGGCTCGCTCGGGTAAATGGCTTTGATATATCCGCCGTAGGTGACGTCCACCATCATGCCTGGGATGAGGCCGTCCGGCGCGTCCTTTGGCCTTGCGCAGCGGTACACGCCGTCGTCTTCTCCGGCGAGCAAAAGCAGATTGCCCGAAATATCGACAATGCGCGCAGTGAGCGTTGCGGTCTCGGCAGCGCTCGGTTCTGATGCGGTGCTTTGCGGTTCATCTACGCCGCCCGAGGATGCCGGTGAGCTTTGGCACGCGGTGAAAAGCAGCAGAAAACACAAAAGAAAAGCGAATAAATGGGTTTGTAAACGGGTCATAAGGCCAACTCCTTTCATTTTATAAGTAGGAAAAAAGGGGTTCATTCGGTTACAAAATCATCATAGCAGATTTAGAAGTCTGTTACAAGATACAAATACTTTTTGTTTTGACTTTTGTGCTTAAATTGTCTATACTGTGTACAAGTTGACAAAAAGGGAGCGAAAGCTATGCGGCAGGTAGTTGTAAATGATTTGGTATTCGGCAGCGGCAGAATGAAAATTTGTGTGCCGGTGTGCGAGAAGACAACGGAAGCGGTTTTAGACGCCGTAAAAGAGGTCAAGACCACCCCGGCGGATCTTATCGAATGGCGCATCGATTATTTTGACGAGGATATATTTGCGGCCGCGCCGGAAATTTTTAAAGCAGCTGCGCCATTGCCCGTGCTGTGCACATTCCGCACAAAAGCGGAGGGCGGCGAAAAAGCGATAGATCCCATGGACTATTTTGCGATGAACGCGCAGCTGAGCGCCTTGGGTGCGCCGCTTGTCGATTTAGAGCTTTTCCTTTGCGAGCAGTACGATGACATTGCAAAGGCGACCGTTCAGGCTATGCACGATATGGGTACGAAGCTTATTATCTCAAACCATGATTTTGCCAAAACGCCTGCACGCGAGGAAATCGCCGACCGCTATAAGCGTATGATGGCGTTAAATGCCGACCTGCCGAAAATCGCCGTGATGCCGCAGAATGAGCGCGATGTGATGGTGATGCTGGCGGCGATGAATGAATCCACTGCGTTCTGCGGGCCGCTCATCGGCATTTCCATGGGCGAGCTCGGCAAGGTGACGCGCGTGCGCGGCGGGGCGTTCGGTTCTGTGATGACATTTGCGTCAAAAGGAAAAGCCTCCGCACCGGGACAAATCGATGCAGAGACTTTATCTAAAATGCTGAATGAAAATTAAATTTTAAAAGTGCTTTTCAAGCGTAAACACGGTCTTCACTTCGCCGACGGGCGTGTCGTTGTCGTTGACGGTGACGCCGTTGTTAAGCGAGACGAGCATCTTATCGGTATCGGCGTTATAGTAGCCGATCTGGCGGAAGATCTCGCGGATGATGAGCGGCCAGACCGCTTCGGTGCCGTCCTTAATCTTGAAGGAGATGCCGATGCGCTCCTTTTTAAGGCCGATGCCGTACACGCCGTTTGCACCGCCCTTTGCGATGATGTTCGCATCGTGGTTGATGAGGGAGCACAGGTAGCCCGTGCCGCGCATCATGTGCGGATATTCATGGATACGCGGGACAAAGCGGCGGGCAGCGTCCTGCAGAACGTCGTCCTGAATGGTATCGATGCACGCGAGGTTCTTATATGCCGTCGCGATATTCTTCATCGGGTAAGCGAACACCGGCACGCCGCAGCCGTCGATGCCGATGACGACCTTTTCTTCCGGGTACTCGGAGAGCACGCTCATGGTGCGCAGCACTTCGTTCTGTCCGACGGAGCCGACCTTCCAGTAATCCTTCACGTCGCCGCCCATTTCACGCTGGGTGAGCATGAGCGCCGCGTGCTTGCCGCTGCAGTTGTGGTAGAGCTTCGACTTCGGCAGACCCTGACGGATGCGCTCTTCGTTTGCTTCCGTAGAGCCCGGCACAGTCGGCTTCATGATGAGGTCTTCCGGATTTAAGTCGGCCTTTTTCATGATGGATTTCAAAGCGTTGACGTGGAAGCTTTCGCCGAGATGCGAGCCTGCGAACAGCACGGTTTCTTCATCGGTAAAACCGTATTTTTCGTCGAGGTGATGCGCGATAACGGGCAGCGCCTGCACGGGCTTCGAAGCGGAGCGGTAGAAAACCATGGCCTCCGGGTCGCCTGCGGAGTAGATGACCTTACCCTTTTCATCTACAATGCTGATGTAGCCGTAATGCGTCAGGTCCAAAAGCCCGCCGCGGAATTCTTCTGTTAAACGAACGGTATCTGACATAATCTCGTCCCCTGTCTTTAGAATTTAACGATTTATCTTTCTTTTTACGTTCAAAGCTATTATAATCTTTTTTAGAGGATTGTAAAGGCATTTGTGTGAGAATAGTTGAAAGTGCAGAAAGCGGCGTGTTTTAAAGCGCCGCAGATAGGACAAATAAACGAAAGTTGGTATAAATATGAAAGATAAAGTATTGTTTGAGGTTTGCTGTGGCTGTTTTGAAGACGCCGTACAGGCCGAAAAAGGCGGCGCAGACCGCATTGAACTCAATTCCGCGCTGTTTTTGGGCGGCCTTACGCCGAGCATCGGCACGGTGCAGGCCGTGAAAAATACACTGAAAATTCCCGTGATGTGCATGGTGCGCCCGCGCGAGGGTGGATTTTGCTACACGGATTTCGATTACATGACCTGCTGCCGCGATATGGAGGCACTGCTAAATGCAGGCGCGGACGGCATCGTCTTCGGCTTTTTGAAGCCGGACGGCACGGTTGACACCGACCGCTGCGCCGATTTTATCGGGAAAATCAAGAAAATCAACCCGAACGCCGAGATTGTGTTTCACCGCGCCATTGACGTGGTGCCGGACGTATTTAAAGCACTCGACGATCTTATCAATCTCGGTGTAACGCGCGTTTTGACGAGCGGCCAGCGTGAAAGCGCGATAAAGGGCGCAAAGACTGTGAAAAAGATGATCGAATACGCAAGTGACCGCATCGATATTCTGCCCGGCGGCGGCATCAACACGCAGAATGTCGGGGAATTTATCAACGAGACCGGCACGCACAGTGTACACGCCTCGGCGCGCTCCCTGCGGCACGACACAAGCGTCTGCGGCAACCCGGAGATCTTTTTCGGCGGCAAATTGAACGGCGTGGGTATCCCGGAGAACGAATATAAAGTGACGGACAGCACTTTGGTGCAAAACGTCGTCGCAGCGATCGAAGCGCGGTAAGCTTTACCCGGAGAAAGGGGATTTTAGGTGAAAAACGATATTGACAGCATTTTGGATGCGCTGTTTTCCGGCGGAAAGCTGAACGTGGGCAGCGGCACGAAAAGCCGCGCCGCAAAAGACGCCGAGGATTTTTTGAACAGCATCGAAAAAACGAATGCCAACATGCAGAGCAGCCTGAATCGGCAGATCAGCGACCTCGATAAGCTGACGAGCGACGCGCAGCGCAGCATGGACGAAATGCGCCGTCTGCTGGACGCCGAGGGCCTGACCGGTACGCCCGAAATGGAAGCGCCGAAAGCGGAGACCGCAGAAAAAAAGCCGAAGGCAAAGGGCGCGGAGGAGCCGCCGCAGGCCCTCGCGCAGTCGTTCCGCGAGGCGAGGGAAGCGACGGGCAGAACGGTCATTGGGCAGGACGCATTTTTGGACAGCCTGTTCACCGCATTTCGCCGCCCAAGCGTGACGGGGCGCGAAAACGGCAAGCCCGCGGCGGTCGTCGTGATCTCCGGCAAAGAGGGCACTGGCAGGCACAGTGCGCTTGCGGCTTCGGCTGCGGCGCTCTGCAAAGAGGGCGTTTTGAAAAACGGCGAGGTCACGAATATCGATCTTTCCCGCTACCCGAACGCCGAAGACGGTAAATTACTCACACAGGATCTTTTTTCCGCGCTGCACAGCGAAAACGATATTGTATTATTTGAAAATTTTGAGCAGTGCCACAAATCTTTGCTGCCCATGGTGGCGGCGCTGTGCGAGACGGGCGTTTTAAAATTAGCTTCGCGTTATGCTTTGCAGAAAGGCATGCTCATCGATGTCGGCACGGCGCTTGTGCCCGATGCTGTCAGCGAAATTTCCGTAAACGGGAAGTATCTCGTCTTTTTGACGAACCAAAAGGACAGCGCGTTCACCGATGCGTTCGGCGCGGCATTTTTGTCCTCCGTCACGGATTTCTGCCGCACGGCAGAATTCACGCGCGAGAGTCTGCTCAGGATCGGCGAAGCGGCGCTCGGTGCATTAAACGACCGCACAAAGGCTAAGCTAAACTACACGTTCACGTTCGGTGAAGATGCCTCGGCATTTTTGGCGGATAAATTCAGTCGCCGCGACGGCGTGGAGAGCATGGCGCGGCTGACGGAACGTTGCTTCCGCCTTTTGAGCGAAGAAAAGCTGCGCCGCGCGGAAAAGGACGGTGAAAAGACCGTTTCCGGCACACTCGGCGTAAAAGACGGTGTGCTTATGTTCACATTCCCGGATTTTGCCGTCACGGTGGAAGAAGAGAAAAAGCAGGCGGCAGACCCGAGAGCCGCCGAAGAAGTGAAATCGGAGCTTAACGAGATCATCGGACTTAGTGAAGTGAAGGACTACGTGCTGTCGCTTGAGCAGAACTATATCATTCAGCGGCTGCGCGAAGCGCGCGGCATGAAGGCCGATGTGCCCACCATGCACATGATCTTTACCGGCAATCCCGGCACGGGCAAAACGACCATCGCAAGGCTCGTTTCACGCTATTTAAAAGCCATGGGCGTACTGAGCGGCGGGCAGCTGATTGAAGTCACGCGCGCCGACCTTGTAGGCAAATACGTCGGTCACACCGCACCGCTCACGCAGCAGGTCATTCGCTCTGCGCTCGGCGGCGTGCTGTTCATCGATGAGGCATATTCGCTGTACCGCGGCGCAGACGACAGTTTCGGACTGGAAGCCATCGATACCATCGTCAAGGGGATGGAGGACCACAGAGAAGACCTTATCGTTATTTTGGCGGGCTATACAAAAGAAATGGAGGAGTTTCTCACGGCGAACTCCGGCCTACGCTCGAGATTCCCGAATATCATCGAGTTTCCGGATTATACGGCGGAGGAGCTGCTGGCCATTACAAAGCTGACTGCAAAGAAAAAGGGCTATACGATCGATGAAACATGCGAAACGCCGCTGCTTCAATATTACGAAAAGCGGCAGGCAACGGACGCCAGAACGGCGGGCAACGGACGCTTGGTGCGCAATTTGGTTGAGGACGCGATCTTAAACCAGTCTCGCAGATTGACGGGCGGAGACGTGACAAGGCTGACGGAAGCGGAGCTTGCGGCGCTTTTAAGCGAGGATTTTGACCTAAGCGAAGGATAGAAACGGTGTGAAACCGCACGAAAATGATGAAAGTGTAAACATTTATCGATTTCCCTTGCAACTTTTAAAAGAAAGATTTACAATACAAGATTGGAGAGACCGAAAGTTTCAGTAAACTTCCATTCTGTGATAAGCGAAAAACAACCGAGCGAATAAAGTTTCGCCCGCCTTTTCAAAGGCGGCGGATCCCAAAGGCAGCGCCTTTGGTCACTTTCCGCAGAAAGCGAATTGCGCGGTTCCTCCAAGAGCGTTTATCCAAACCGTAAATTATTGCGAAAGGGCATGAGAATATGACGAAAATCGATATTTTTTCCGGCTTCCTCGGCGCAGGCAAAACTACGCTGATCCGCAAGCTGATCTCCGAAGCTTTTAAGGGCGAAAAGCTCGTCCTCATCGAAAACGAGTTCGGCGAGATTGCCATTGACGGCGGCTTTTTGCAGGACGCCGGCATTGAAATCACCGAGATGAGCCAGGGCTGCATCTGCTGCAGCCTTGTGGGCGACTTCGGCAAGGCGCTGCGTCAGGTGCTGGAGACCTACCACCCGGACCGCATTTTGATCGAGCCGTCCGGCGTAGGCAAGCTGAGCGATGTGATCCGTGCCGTGCAGAACCTGCACATGGAAGACGTTACGCTGAATAGCTTCACCACCGTTTCCGATGCAAACAAGTGCAAAATGTATATGAAGAACTTCGGCGAGTTCTATAACGACCAGATCGAGCACGCAAACTCCATCATTCTGAGCCGCACGGACGGTATCAAGCCCGAAAAACTTGAAGCCTGCGTCGCTCTGTTGCGCGAGCACAACCAGAATGCCACCATCATTACCACCCCGTGGGATCAGCTCACCGGCGCACAGATTCTCGAGACGATGGAGCACAAGAATACCCTTGAAGAAGAGCTGAAGCTCCTTGCCGAGGAGACCGAGCACGAGCACCACCATCACCACGATCATGACCACGATGAGCATGACGAGCACTGCACCTGCGGCTGCCACGACCACCATGACGACGATGAAGACGAGCACCACCATCACCACCATGACCATGATGAGCATGACGAGCACTGCACCTGCGGCTGCCACGACCACCATGACGATGATGACGAGCACGAACATCACCACCATGACCATGATGAGCATGACGAGCACTGCACCTGCGGCTGCCATGACCACGATCACGACCATGATGAGCACGATCACGAGCATCACCACCATCATCATGCCGACGAGGTGTTCACAAGCTGGGGCACCGAGACGACCCGCAAGTTCACGAAGGACGAGATCGAGCACATCCTCGAGGAGCTCGACAACAGCGAAAAGTACGGCATGATCCTGCGTGCAAAGGGCATCGTCGCAGGCCGGGACGGCGAGTGGATCCACTTCGACTACGTGCCGGAGGAGACCTCTGTGCGCAACGGCAGCGCCGGTGTCATCGGCCGCCTGTGCGTCATCGGTTCTCACATCAACGAGGCCGCGATCGAAGCGCTGTTCGCGTAATGCGGGCTGAACCTTACAGAAAGGCGGAATATTGATGGATGATATGCCGGTTTACCTGTTTACGGGCTTTCTCGAATCAGGCAAGACCTCTTTTATAGACGAAACGCTTGCGGATAAGCGTTTCAATAACGGGCAGCGTACCTTGCTGCTCGTCTGCGAGGAAGGCGAGGCGGAGTACGACGAGTCCCGCCCCTACATGAAGAACATCTATGTGGAAAACATCGAGGACGAAGACGAGCTGACGAGCGAAACGCTTGACATCCTCGCGAAAAAGCATCGCGCTTCCCGTGTGCTCATCGAGTACAATGGCATGTGGCAGCTGAAAACGCTGTACGACAACATGCCGGAAAACTGGGCGGTCTACCAGGAATTCATGTTCGCGGATGCGACGACATTCCTCACTTACAACGCCAACATGCGCGGCCTTGTTGTGGATAAGCTCTCCGGCTGCGAGTTGGGCGTGTTCAACCGCTTCACGAAGGACATGGACAAAATGGCGTTCCACAAGATTGTGCGCGGCATCAGCCGCCGCCCGGACATCGCCTACGAGTACACGAACGGCGACGTCGAATACGACGAGATCGAAGATCCGCTGCCGTTTGACATCAACGCGCCGGTCGTAAAGATTGAAGACGGCGATTACGCGCTGTGGTACCGTGACCTTTCCGAAGATCCGAAGAAGTACGACGGCAAGGTCGTCGAGTATAAGGGCCTTGCAGCCGTGAACCCGCGCATGAAGCCGGGCATGTTCTTCTTCGGTCGCCAGCTGATGACCTGCTGCGTGGAGGATATTCAGTTTGCGGGTCTGCTTACGCTGTGCGACGCAGACAAAATGCCGGAAAACGGAAAGTGGTACACCATGCGCCTTTCCGTTGCGTATAAGTGGCACAAGCTTTACGGCCGCAAGGGTCCGATTCTGACGCTTCAGAACATCGAGCCTGCCGAAGCGCCCGCGCAGCCTGTTGCGACGTTCTATTAAGCTTAAATTCATTGCCCGTTGGCTTTTCAAAAGTCGGCGGGTAATTTTTTTATTTATTTTTCTGTATACGGTGTCGAAAGTGCGCGATTTATGGTATACTAAAAAATACTTAAATATATAAAATGAAAATGGTGATAACTTTGCATACATATCAGCTTGTTTTGCCCTGCCTTTTGGGTGTTGAGGGTCTTGTAGCGGAGGAGCTCCGCGATATGGGCGCGGAAAATGTCGCGCCGGAAAACGGACGTGTGCTGTGCGCAGGCTCCCCGGAGATGATCGCCCGCGCGAATATCCGCTCCCGCTTTGCGGAGCGCGTGCTCGTTCTGCTCGGTACATTTGAAGCGAAAAGCTTTGAAAGCCTGTTTCGCGGCGTGAAGGCCCTGCCGTGGACGGAGTGGATCGGCCGCGACGACGCATTTCCGGTCAAGGGGCGGTGCTTATCGAGTCAGCTCATGAGCGTGCCGGACTGCCAGGCCATTATCAAAAAAGCCGTGGTGGAAAGCCTCAAGGAGGCGTATAAGCTGGAGCATTTCCCGGAGACGGGCGCGAACTACCAGATTCAGTTTTTAATTATGAAAGACAAGGTCAGCATTATGCTGGATACGAGCGGCGCGGGGCTGCACAAGCGCGGTTACCGCAAGAATTCCAACGAAGCGCCCATCAAAGAGACGCTTGCGGCGGTCATGGCAAAGCTTTCCCGTGTGCGCACGGACGGCACGCTCATCGACCCTTTCTGCGGTTCGGGTACGATTTTAATCGAGGGCGCCATGCTCGCCATGCACATTGCGCCCGGTCTGCGCCGCCACTTTGCGGCGGAAAAGTGGAAAGCCGTCCCCGGAAATATCTGGGACAACGAGCGCATTGCCGCAAAGGCACTTGAACGCCGCGATGAGGGCTTTTTGGCGTTTGGCTATGACATTGACCCCGAAGCCGTGCGCCTGACGCTTGAAAACGCGAAGAAAGCGGGCGTTGCGCAGTATATCTCCGCAGAAGTGCGCGACATCAAGGATTTCAGCAACGACGGCCCGTTCGGCTGCGTCATCTGCAACCCGCCGTACGGCGAGCGGCTTTTAGACGTAAAAACGGCGGAGGACATCTACAAAACGATGGGGCGCGTCTTCACGCCGAAGCGCGGCTGGAGCTATGCTGCCATCAGTCCGGACGAGCGGTTTGAGACATGCTTCGGCAAAAAAGCCGACCGCCGCCGCAAACTCTACAACGGCATGATCCGCTGCCAGTATTACATGTATTTTAAGGCATAAAAAATGCTTTAGGGGAGGGTACATATGCGGAATGTTTATATCATCAACCCAAAAGCCGGCAAGCACGACCATACCGTGCAGTTTATGGAGCGCATCCGCGCCGTGCATGCCACGCACGGGGAAGAGCCGGAAATTTACCTCACACAACGCGCGGGCCATGGCGAGGAGCTGGCAAGAGCGGCCGCCGAAAAGGGCGATGCGGTGCGCATTTGGGCTGTCGGTGGCGACGGCACGGTGCTGGAGGTCGTGCGCGGTGCGGAGTTTCACAAAAACGCCGCCGTGGGCGTATACCCGTGCGGCAGCGGCAACGACTTCGTGCGCTCATTCGGCAAGCGCGAAGTGTTTTTGAATCCGGAAAATCAGCTGGCGGGCAAGACTGTGTCCATCGATATGATCCGCACGCAGCATGGCGATGCCGTGAATATCTGCTCTGTGGGTTTTGACGCCAAGGTGGCGGCGGAGATGAATTATTATAAGCACCTGCCGTTCGTTTCGGGCGAGCTTGCGTATACCATTTCGCTTGCAAAGTGCTTTTTGGGGCACCTTGCGGACAAAATGACCGTAACGTTTTACTATGCGGACGGCACAGAAGAGACCGTTACGGGCGAATTTCTGTTCACGCTTGCGGGCAACGGTCGCTGGTATGGCGGCGGGTACTGCGGCGCGCCGAACTCGGTGATGGACGACGGTCTGCTCGATTTTGTGATGATCCGAAAGCCCGCCTATTCCCGCATTCCGGGTCTTGTGCCGAAGTATAAGCGCGGTGAACATTTAAGCAACCCGGCATTTTCCGACCTGCTCGTTTACCGCCGCGGCGTGAAGATCGAAATTCAAAGCGAAAATGAAGTCGTCAGCAATATGGACGGCTTGTGCATCAAGGTGAAAAGCGAGGAATACAACATTCTGCCGCACGCACTAAATTTCATTTTGCCGCACGGCGCGGCATTGCCGAAGGAGCCGAAAAATGCGCGGTGATACACTCGGAAAAGCGGAAATCTTAACGCCGCGCCTGCGCCTTAGACGCTTTTCCATGCAGGACATGAGCGGCTTTCTGCTATTTGCCGCCGATGCGGATACCATGCTGCGGGCAGGCTCCAAGCCGGTTTCTACACCGGCGGAGGCGGAGAGTGAATTGAGGCGCGCCGCAGACGACCCGTATGCCTTTGCCATCACCCTGCGCGAAACGGGCGAAGTGATGGGCAAGATCAAGTATCAGCGCGATTACTGCCGCTATAATACGGACAGTATTTCGATTGGCTACGAGCTTTCGCGCCGCTACCGCCACAACGGCTACATGACGGAAGCGCTGCGCGCCATGGTGCAGAACGCGTTTGAAGTGATGAACGTCGAGGTCGTCGCCATCAGCCACTTTGTGGGTAACGAGCCGTCAAGAAAGGTCATTGAGCGCGCGGGATTCATCTTTGAGGGCGTTATGCCGTGCGGCTTTAAGCGGTTTGACGGCGAAATTTTTGACAATGTGTGTTACTCCATCCTGCGTTCGGAGTACGATACGGGGCTCATTTCGTCCGTGCGACGCATGCGGTAAAGCTTACAAATCAATGTGCATGCCCATATTCCGTCAGAAAATTGTGGAAATACCGCTTTTTTCTATTGCCAATGTACAAAAGCAGTGCTAAAATTGAATAAACTCAAAAACTGTGACTTTGTTGTGTCTTGCACCGGCAAAGTCTGTTTTTAACGCGAAAGAAAGGAAGGAATAAAGATGGAACAGTCTTTTCCGAAGCGCCCGTTCCGCACGCACGGCGGCGCGCATGTGCCGCACCACAAGAACACGGCGCATACCGAAACGCGCGTGATGCCGCCGCCCGATGAGATCACGCTGCCTATGACGCAGCACATCGGCGCACCGTGTGTGCCCTGTGTGAAAAAGGGCGACCACGTGTATGTCGGCACCAAGGTCGCGGACAGCGACGCATACGTTTCCGTGCCGATCCATTCCTCGGTTTCCGGCACCGTGAAGGAGATCAAAAAAGTCATTATGCCCGGCGGGCAGGCGGTGGACGCCGTCATCATCACGTCGGACGGGTTAATGGAGCACGACCCTGCGGTATGTCCCCCGCCGGAGATCAAAACGAAGCAGCAGCTGGCCGATGCGGCGCGCGCTTCGGGTCTCGTCGGTCTCGGCGGCGCAGGCTTCCCGGCGCACGTGAAATTAAACGTCCCCCCGGACAAAAAAATCGATACGCTCATCGTCAACGTTGCGGAGTGTGAGCCCTATATTACCTCCGACCACCGCGAGGCGCTCGAAAACGGCAAAAACGTGCTTGCCGGTATTTATAAGATCAAAGAGATTTTAGACGTGCACCGCGTCATCATCGCGATTGAAGACAATAAGCCCGACGCCATCGAAGCGCTGACGCGCATTGCGGATGACCCGAAAATGGACCCGAACGACGAAGTGCGCGTGTTAAAGCTGCATGCAAGCTACCCGCAGGGCGCGGAAAAGGTGCTGGTGCAGGCGGCAACGGGCAGAAAAGTCCCGGCGGGCGGTCTGCCGGCAGACGTGGGTTGTCTTGTCATGAACATCGGCTCCGTCTCGTTCCTTGCAAGCTACATGCGTACCGGCATGCCGCTGACGATGAAGCGCGTCACGGTGGACGGCAGCGCCGTGCAGAACCCGCAGAATGTCATTGTGCCCATCGGCACAAAAATTCGCGAGGTCATGGAATTCTGCGGCGGCTATAAGGAAGAACCGCAGAAGCTCATCATGGGCGGCCCGATGATGGGCGTCGCCGTGACAACCGACGAGCTGCCGGTCTTAAAGCAGAATAACGGGTTACTCGCGTTCGGTGCGGAAGAAGCGCGCCTTTTGGAGCCGACCGATTGCATCCGCTGCGGCCGCTGCGTTGCGGCATGTCCCATGAACCTTGTGCCCGCAAAGCTTGAAAAATACGCGGAGCGCAAGGATGTGGAAATGCTGAAAAAACTCGACATCATGACGTGCATGGAATGCGGCTGCTGCGCATTTTCCTGCCCGGCGAAACGCCGCATCGTGCAGGCCATTCGCCTCGGCAAATACTATGTAAAGAAGGAGGCGGCTAAAAAGTGAACAAATTCATCGTTTCCTCCTCGCCGCACTTTCAGTCGAAAGACACCACCCAGACCTTGATGCTGGACGTCATTTTGGCGCTGACCCCGGCGATGATTGCGTCCGTCATCATTTTCGGCTTCCGCGCGGCGCTTATTATCCTGACAACGGTTGCGTCCTGCATTTTGAGCGAATACATATCCCGCCGCGTCATGAAGCGCCGCCAGACGGTCGGTGACCTTTCCTGCGTTGTGACGGGCGTTTTGCTCGCGATGAACCTGCCCGTTTCCATCAGCCCCATCATTGCGGCGTTCGGCGGCGTCATCGCCATTGTTGTCGTAAAGCAAATGTTCGGCGGCATCGGACAGAACTTCGTGAACCCCGCGCTGACGGCGCGTATCATTCTAATGAACTCGTTCCCGGCGAAAATGACCGCGTGGACGGCGCCGATGGACCACAGCTTCTCCGACGCCATGACGACCGCAACGCCGCTCGGCGTTCTCTCCGAGGGCACGGGTGCGGCGCTGCCGAGCTACCTCGATATGTTTCTCGGCAACACGGGCGGCTGCCTAGGCGAGACCTGTGCACTCGCACTCATTCTCGGCGGCATTTACCTTGTTGCACGCCGCGTTATCAGCCCGGTTATCCCGGTCACGTACCTTGCAACGGCAGCGGTGCTTTCCGCACTGCTCGGCCGCGACCCGCTGATGGATATTCTTTCCGGCGGCCTCTTGCTCGGCGCGATTTTCATGGCGACCGATTATACCACAAGCCCCATCAACTTCAGCGCACGCGTCATCTATGCCGTCGGCTGCGGCGTGCTGACGATTTTAATCCGCCAGTTTGCGTCTTTGCCGGAGGGCGTATCGTACTCCATCGTACTGATGAATATTTTAGTGCCGCTCATTGAGTGCGTTGCGAAGCCGCAGACGTTCGGCAAAATGAAGGCAAAGAAAGCGGGTGACGCAAAATGAAGATCACCGCGAAAGATATTTTAAAACCGGCGCTCATTCTGTTTGTCATCTGCCTTGTCGTCACGGCGCTTCTGGCAGGCACAAACCTGCTGACGAAGGATAAAATTGCCGAGCAGTCCGCACTGGAAGCGGAGCAGTCGAGAAAAGTCGTTTTGAGCGACGCGGACAGCTTTGAAGAAGCGGACGGCTATTACATCGGCAAAGCGAATAACGAAACGGTCGGCTACGTTTTCCAAACGGAGGCGAAGGGCTACGGCGGTGCGGTGAAGGTCATGACCGGCATCAGCGCCGACGGGCAGATCACCGGCATCGTCATTCTGGAGCACAGCGAAACACCGGGTCTTGGCGCGAACGCGGAAAAGGCTTCCTTTACGGATCAGTTTAAGCAGACTGCGCCGGAAAAGGGCATCACGCTTGTGAAGAATAAGGCGCCGTCGGACGGCGAGATCGAAGCCATGACCGGCGCGTCCATCACGAGCCGCGCGGTGACGAACGCCGTCAACGAAGCCATCACAAAGTACAACACGGTAAAGGAGGGCGCATAACATGGCAAAAAGCCTCAAAGAAGAATTTACAAAAGGCATTATCAAAGAGAACCCCGTGCTGCGCCTGATGCTCGGCACCTGCGCGACGCTCGCCGTCACAACGGCAGCTTCGAACGCCATCGGCATGGGCCTCGCGACGACATTCGTACTCGTATGTTCCAACGCCGTTATTTCTCTTCTCAAAAAAATCATCCCGGATAAAGTCCGCATCCCGGCGTATATCACCATTGTTGCGGGTTTTGTTACCATTGTGCAGCTGCTCATCAAGGCCTATGTGCCGGCGCTTAACAAGTCGCTCGGCGTGTTCCTGCCGCTCATCGTTGTCAACTGCATCATTTTGGGCCGTGCGGAAATGTTCGCCAGCAAAAATCCCGTGCTGCCGAGCATCGTAGACGGTCTCGGCATGGGCGTGGGCTTCACCGCCGCGCTGCTCGCCATGGGCATCATCCGTGAATTGCTCGGCGCGGGTACCGTGTTCGGCATTCCGATCCTCTCGAATTTCATGGATCCCATCATCATTTTCCTGCTCCCGCCGGGCGGCTTCTTCGTGTTCGGTATTCTCATCGCCATTGCGGGCAAGCTTTCCGCGGAGGGCAAAGCGCCGGAGACCATGGGCTGCGCTGCATGCCCGTTGGCGGTTTCCTGCTCCAAGGTACAGGAAAAATGTGAAAAGGAGGGCGGCAAAGCATGAGTCTTAAATTTTTAGTCGGCATTTTCCTTGCCGCAATCCTCACGGAGAACTATATTCTCAATAAGTTTCTCGGCATCTGTCCGTTCCTCGGCGTTTCCAAAAAGCTCAATACGGCGTTCGGCATGAGCTGCGCCGTAACGGTTGTCATGGTTATCGCGACGGCGGTCACGTGGCCGGTGTATACGTATGTACTTGTCCCGCTGAATCTCGATTATTTGCAGACCGTGGTGTTCATCCTCATCATCGCGGCGCTCGTGCAGCTTTTGGAGACCGTGATGCACAAGTATATGCCGCCGCTGTATAACGCGCTCGGCATTTATCTGCCGCTCATCACGACGAACTGCGCCGTGCTGGGCGTGACGATGCTCGTGCTCGAAAAAGGCGCGGAAAACCCGAGCTTCGGCTATTTGGCATCGCTTGTCAACGCGTTCGGCGCAGGCATCGGCTTCATGGTTGCAATGGTCATTTTCGCCGGTGTGCGTGAGCGCCTCGAGCTGTGCGACGTGCCGAATTTCCTCAAAGGTCTGCCGATCACGCTGATCGCCGCGTCGCTTGTGGCGGTTTCGTTCCTCGGTTTTAACGGCATTATAGACCGTCTGCTCGCCTGAGCAAAACGAAAGGGGTTTCTATATGGATAAAATTTTGATCCCGGTTCTGATCGTCGCGGGCATCGGTCTTCTGGCGGGTATTATTCTGGCGGTCGCCTCCGCCATCATGGCCGTGCCGAAGGACGAGAAAGCGGAAGCGATTTTAGAGGTGCTTCCGGGCGCGAACTGCGGCGCGTGCGGTTTTTCCGGCTGCTCCGGCTATGCGGCGGCGCTCTCTAAGGGCGAAGCGCAGCCCGGGCTGTGTTCTCCCGGCGGCGAAGCGTGCGCCAAAGCGTGCGCAGAGCTGCTTGGCACGGGCGACGTTGCCGTCGAGAAAAAGACGGCGCTTGTCCACTGCATGGGCAGCTATGACTGCACCAGCGACAAAATGCGCTACGACGGCATCGATAGCTGCGCCGCATCTACCCTGCTCGCCGGCGGTATCTCCAGCTGCCGCTACGGCTGCATGGGCATGGGCGACTGCGCCGCCGTGTGCGAATACGGCGCAATCAACGTCTGCAACGGCATGGCGTCAATCGACCCCGCAAAGTGCCGCGGCTGCGCAAAATGCACCGCTGCATGTCCGAAGGGGCTCATCAGCTTTGTGCCGCTGAAAAAGCAGGCGGTCGTGCGCTGCTCCAACTGTGATAAGGGCGCAGAGACGATGAAGGTTTGCAAGGTGGGCTGTATCGGCTGCGGCAAGTGCATGAAGGCGTGCGAAGTGGGCGCCGTAAAGGTAACGAACTTCTGCGCGAAGGTCGATCCCGCAAAGTGCATCGGCTGCGGCAAATGTGCCGAGGTCTGCCCGAGACATGTCATCACCATGCTGAACGCGTAATTTTTAAAACAAACCGAGCCTCGGCTGTACGCCGGGGCTTTTTTGTTGTCAAAATTTGCAATCCGCTCTTTACAAATCCCTGAAAATCCGTTATACTATACAAAACACGGTTCACCAAAGTTTTTTCTGCGGTGCGCCGCAAAACAGCTTTTTCGTTCTGAGCACAAGGCATCGCCGCGTGTAAGCCGAAAATGGATAGAGGTATATTCCGCAGATAGATTCTGTGCTTTTTGTGCTTCCTGCATTTTCGGCAGGGAGCATTTTTGTTTTGCTTGTTTTATAAAAACGGGAGGTGTTTTATGCAGACACGCGTAGCCGTGATGAGCATTATTTTAGAAGATAACGCCCACGCGGAAGAAATCAACGACATTCTGCACCTGTACGGCCGGTACATCATCGGACGTATGGGGCTGCCGTACAGACAGAAAAATATCAACATCATCTGTGTGGCGGTGGATGCCCCGCAGGATGTCATCAGCGCCATGGCGGGAAAGCTCGGGCGCGTGCGCGGCGCCAACATCAAAACGGCGTATTCCAATTTCACGAGCACAGAGCCGGAAATCAAAACGGAGTGATCCGAAAAAATGACTAACGGGAAAGAGAACTGACCCGAAAGAAAGGAAATTATCAAACTATGTACGATCCGAAATCCTTAAAAGCAGAGGAATTTATCTGCCACGAAGAAATTGAAGACACTTTAAAATACGCGGACGAGAACAAAGATAACATGCCGCTCATCCGCGAAATTCTCGATAAAGCCCGTCTGTGTAAGGGACTTTCACACCGCGAAGCATCCGTTCTGCTCGCCTGCGAAGACCCGGAGATTCTGGACGAAATCTATAAGCTCGCAAACGAGATCAAGCACAAGTTTTATGGTAACCGCATTGTCATGTTTGCGCCGCTGTACCTTTCCAACTACTGCGTGAACGGCTGCATCTACTGCCCGTATCACCGCCAGAATCATCACATCCCGCGCCGCAAGCTGACGCAGGAGGAGGTCGCAAAGGAAGTCATTGCGCTGCAGGACATGGGTCATAAGCGCCTTGCCATTGAAGCCGGCGAAGACCCGGTGAATAACCCCATCGAGTATATTCTCGACTGCATCAAGACCATTTACAGCATTCAGCATAAGAACGGCGCCATCCGCCGCGTAAACGTCAACATCGCCGCGACGACCGTGGAAAACTACCGTAAATTAAAGGAAGCCGGCATCGGCACGTACATCCTGTTCCAGGAGACCTACCACAAGGAAAGCTACGAAAAGCTGCATCTCACGGGCCCGAAGCATAACTACGCCTACCACACCGAGGCGATGGACCGCGCCATGGATGGCGGTATCGATGACGTGGGTCTCGGCGTTCTGTACGGCCTTGAAATGTACCGTTACGAGTTCTGCGGCCAGCTGATGCACGCGGAGCACCTTGAAGCCGTGCACGGCGTAGGCCCGCATACCATCAGTGTGCCGCGCCTTAAAAAAGCCGACGACATTGACCCGACGAAGTTCGATAACGGCATTAGCGACGAAACATTCGCGAAAATCTGCGCACTTATTCGTATCGCCGTGCCGTACACCGGCATGATCATCTCCACGCGTGAGAGTCAGAAGGTGCGCGCGCAGGTTATCAACCTCGGCGTTTCGCAGATCAGCGGCGCATCCCGTACCTCCGTCGGCGGCTATGCCGAAGAGGAGCGCCCCACCGACACCGAGCAGTTTGACGTTTCCGATCAGCGCTCCCTTGACGAGGTCGTCCGCTGGCTGATGGAGACCGACCACATTCCGTCCTTCTGCACGGCATGCTACCGCGAGGGCCGCACCGGCGACCGCTTCATGAGCCTGTGTAAGAGCGGACAGATCCAGAACTGCTGCCATCCGAACGCACTCATCACCTTAAAAGAATTCCTCGAGGACTACGCTTCCCCGGAGACGAAGGCCATCGGCGAAAAGATGATCGCGCAGGAGCTTGAAAACATCCCGAACGAGAAGACCCGCAGCATCGCAAAGGGCTACGTTGAAAAGGTCGCCCACGGCGAGCGCGACTTCCGTTTCTAAAACTTTCGATTATTCTTTAAAAGGCAGGCGACTTCTATGGCAGACCTCAACCAGACCCCCTCGGCAAACCGTGTGCACATCGCATTTTTCGGCAAGCGCAACGCCGGTAAATCCAGCGTGGTGAACGCCGTTACGGGGCAGAATATCTCCATTGTGTCCGATGTCAAGGGCACCACGACCGACCCCGTGCAGAAAGCCATGGAGCTTTTGCCGCTTGGCCCGGTCGTCATTATCGACACGCCCGGCATGGACGACGAGGGCACCGTGGGCGA